>Ga0209653_1003377_pt1 | contig 10939 bp, 10 predicted proteins | sample SaaInl6LU_22_DNA_FD_184644 | JGI IMG/M metagenome (GOLD analysis project Ga0209653, IMG submission 184644) | Marine microbial communities from expanding oxygen minimum zones in the Saanich Inlet - ESP_116LU_22_DNA (SPAdes) (version 2) | ecosystem: Environmental > Aquatic > Marine > Intertidal... | reverse complement strand
GAGATATTTGGAAACTAATTAGTTTTAATAAAGGAAACGATTTATGTTATTCAAATAATTTAGATTATATATATATTGCTACGAATGCTGGTATATTATTTAATAATAATCAGTTAAATATTACTAGAAATGAGTGTGATACAGAATGTTTAACAAATTATAATATGTATGAAGGTGAATTTAAATTTAATATGATAAATAGAGATGAAATAATTAATAAAAATATTACAAATATTCAATGTATTCCTGATGGTAATATAATAGTATATTCAATTAATAATAATAATTTATTTACAATTAAATATGAAAAAAACAAATGGAATACTATGTCTGGATTAACATGGGAAAGAATAGGATATGATAAACCAGTTAATCATAAAGAAATAGTTAACAAGGAATTGAGTGAATTATTAAAAACAACTGATGTTATAACTTTAGATCAAAAAAATAAATTAAATTTAAATGATATTGTTGAAAAGTCTTATATACAAGTTGGTAATAGTTACTATAAACCTATAAATATAATTAAAATAAGTGATATTAAAAATGTTAAAAATATCATAATTTTAGAAGATCAATTATTTGGTAGCGATGGTAATATTATAGTAAGTGATGAAAATACTTTATATCTATATAATTATAAAAAAGATGATGAAGAAAAATTATTAAGTAAAAAACAATTAGTTAAAATTAATATTGAAGATTCAATATGTGGAACTAATAATATTAATTGTTTAATTAAAATTAATAACTTAATAAGATATAAAATGGCAACAAAATATAGTTTTATTTTAGTAATAAATAATAATAAACTATTATGTAATAATATTAATAAATCAGATAGTTTTCTTCCTGTTAAAACATTAAACAATATTTATATTAAAGATATTGTTACTAATAAAAATGGAAGTAAAGGAATATTTATAGATTATGATGGTAATATATATATAAATAATGATTTACAAAATTATTTTAAAAATAAATCAGAATTTGAAAAAGTGTTATTTGATTTTAAAAATTCATTTTAATAAAAAAGTACATGTTTAAGAAAAATTAAAAAATTATAAATTATTTTTATTATTTATTAAAATTTTAATGATATGTACTTTTTTTTTATACTTTTAAACATTTAAACACCGACTTTCTAATATTTAAGAATTAACTTAAATTAACAATTTATGTTAATTTAAAAATTTGATTTAAAAATAAAATATATTGTTAATATATAACTAAATCGGTTTAATAAAAATTCAAAGAATTAAATAATAAAAAAATGATTCTTAAAAATGAAGAAGTCATTGTAGATACAGAAACAATGGAATATCAACAACTAAAAGAAATTAAATATATTGATTTATGTTCAGGAATTGGTGGATTTAGAATTGCATTAGAGAGTATAGATAATATAAAGTCAAAATGTGTTTTATCTGCAGACATTAAACAAGATGCTATAGATACATATAATTTAAACTTTAATGAAAATAATAAAATAACTGATATATATACATTAAATAATGAAGAGATAAAACCATTTGATTTATTATGTGCTGGATTTCCTTGCCAACCTTTTAGTTCAGCCGGTCAAAAAAAAGGGTTTTCAGATAAAAGAGGGGGTATGATATTCAAAATTATAGATATATGTAAATATCATAACCCCAGATTTGTAATATTAGAAAATGTATATAACTTAATAACACTTGATAAAGGAAATTGTATTAAAAAAATAAGACAATTATTTGAGGATATTGGATATAATGTTAATTATAAAAAATTAAACTCATCTAATTTTGGGTGTGCTCAATCACGTGAAAGAGTTTATATTATTTGCACAAAAGACAACACATTTAATTTTGAGGATATAAAATACAAACCTAAAGTTAATCTTAATAGTATAATTGATTATGCTAATAAACAGACCACCATTGAGACAACATTTTCTAAAAAAATATTACAACTTCATAAAGAATCCCCAATATTTGGATGTAAAATTGGAGACAAGCGCGGGGGTAAAAATAATATTCATTCTTGGGATATTGGTTTTAGCGGTACATTAAATAAAGATGAAAAAGAATTAATAAATAAAATTATGTTGAATAGAAGAAAAAAACATTGGGCTGAAAAAAAAAATATTGTATGGATGGATGGTATACCTCTTACATATGAAGATATTACAACATTTTATAAGCACGATAATTTGAAGAATATGTTAGATAATTTAGTTAATAAGAAATATTTGAGACTAGAAAAACCAAAAGATTTGGTAGATGGAAAAAGAGAATATAAAGAAGAATTACCCGAAGGTTATAATATATGTAAAGGTAAATTAAGTTTCCCAATTAGTAAAATATTAGATCCAAATGATATATCACCTACATTAACCGCAACAGATTCACATAAATTAGCTGTAATTATAAATGACAATACTATAAGGAATCTTTCATCAACTGAAATGAAAAAAATATGTGGATTTCCAGATACATTTGTTGTTCCCGAACATGTTAATTATGGAGATTTGTTTGGGAATATGGCAACTCCACCTGTTATTAAAGCAATATTTGAGGTTTTATTAAACTAGTCGCTTATTTAAGGTATTTAAGGATTTTATTACATTACTAAATTGTAATTTGTAAAACTGATTATAAATAATATCTATAGTTTTTTGTTTATCTTCCATTTTATTAGGGGTTTTATCTATCGATTCACATATTTTTTTTACGAACATAATAGGTGTTTTATTTGTATTTATATCATTAAAACTACACGGACGAATATTATACCACATTCCTTTTTTACATTGTAATGATATAGGATGTTTACCTGTATAATTTATTAGTTGCCATACTTTACATAGTTTAAAGTTTGTAATTGTTATAACTCCATCATTCAAATTATATTTAAATATTAGGTATTGTGTTTTATACATTTTTTTTTCAAGATTGTCTTCTAATTGAGAAATATAACTATTGAAGTTAGATATATCAAAACATGGAGTATTACTAAAACATTTTAATTCCCACTCCCATATATTTGAATTATAGAAGTCAGGGGATGCTTGTTTAGGTCCTTTTTCAAATGTTGGTATATATTTTTTTATTAATGGATAGATAATATCTTCCATACAATCCCCAATTATATTACAGTTATTAATTTCTCCTGAAAGATTTTCACCACTTTTTAGATTGATTGTATATCCAATATTGATTTTACAACCAATTAGTGATTCGCAAATTGTTTTAATTTCATCCGTTTTAGGATCAAAAGACATATTAATTTCTTTAAGTATTAAATTAGAATTTAATTTAAATCATTTTTTTATATACCAAGTGCAAACCTGTAAAATATTCGGTTATTCTGAAAGAAGTTTAATAATATCTGTAGATAAATACAAATAATAGAAGTGAAAAATATGTAAAAAGATAATCAACAAGAAAACAAAAACCTAAAAAATATCTACATTAAGTTGGCGTTTTAAATGTTCAAAAGTGTAAATACATATAAAAATATTTAATATTAATAATATGTTATGAAAACTGGATATTTATATTGCATAATTCCAAAATGCGAAATTGAAGTATTATGTATAGATATAGATTATAATTTAAAGTCTATTATTAAAAATGATGAAATAATCTATTTAAAAAAAATAAATTTTCCTAAAATTGTTAAGAAAAAAATTTATAAAAAATTTAAAAAATATATTTTACTAAATAACATATTTAGTAATGTTAAAAAAAATGAATTACTAAAATATATGAATAAATTTTAGATTAATTTTTTAATCGCGAACTTCTTCTTAGATTACAAGTATCATCTTTTTTAGGAGACTTTTTAGTATCATCTTTTTTAGGAGACTTTTTAGTATCATCTTTTTTAGGAGACTTTTTAGTATCATCTTTTTTAGGAGACTTTTTAGTATCATCTTTTTTAGGAGACTTTTTAGTATCATTTTTTTTAGTATCTTCTTTTTTAGGAATTCGTTTTTCACAGTGCAATAATAAAATTTCTGAAATTGCTAATAATATTTTTGAAGTATCTGAAAAGATTTTATTTATAAATTTAGTTTGTGTTTCCATTGTATCATTATAAGGATAATACTGTAATAAATGATATATATTTTGAATAATTTTATTTAATTTACTATCGTTGCTAAATATACCTGAAAATCTAAAAATATGTGTAAATCCTAATATATAAGTAAAAGATTCAAAATAATTATCTGTAATTAAAAAATCATTATCCAATTCTCTTTTTTCCTTAAATATATCTTTAATATTATCATAAGAAATATAATCAAATTCATTATCTAAATGAAGATTTTCAAATAATTGCTCAGTTTCATCGTCACTTAATGTTCCACCAACTTTTTGTGCATATAATTGTTTTAAGCTTTTTAAAAAAACTTCAGTACTTTTATCATTAATATTTATTAAAAAAGTTTCTTCATCATTAATATTGCTTTTATTTTGTAAATATTCTATTAATAAATCTTCTCTTTTTTTTAATAAATTATCAAATTTAATATAATGACAAATATCAATAATATTTTTTATTAAATCTTTAAACTTATTATCTATTTCATGTTGAGATAAATTAGAAAATCTATTTTTTGATAATTTAATAATATTTTCATTTTGATAAATATTTTGTAATAATTCAGCGAAACCATCACTATCACATATATTTTTTTTTATATTAATTATAAAATAATTTAATTTATCTTCATCATGTGGTTTAATATTATTTTTAATAAATTTATAAGAATTTGGTCTAGTAAATACATTATGATTAATAGAGTTAAAATCAAATGAATGAATAAATGCATCAATTTCATTTATTTTATTTAAATGTTCTCTTTTTAATAAAAAAAGTTTGTTATATTCTCTTTCAAAAGAAATTTTACCTAATGTAAATAAATCAAATTTGAAAAAATTTCCTCCTTTTTTTCTCATACTCTAATTACATCTTAGGAAAATTAAAAATGTTTTCAGTATAATTATATAAAAAATGATAGTTGTTTTTTAAAACACATATTAAAATGACCACGAACGAAATTAAAATTGTAAAATGTCAAAGTTTCTGCAGGGGATGGTTAGCAAGAAAAAAAAATATTTATGGTTTAATCAAAAAATTTAAAGGTTTGAAATCAACATTTGATGCAGTTATTAATGGATATCATATGATTAATAAAGCACCTATTAAGGAAAGTGTTTGGGAAGAAATAAATTGTGATATAGTTAAAAATATATGTCAAGTTACAGATGAAGCAAATGGTAATCATCTTTCAGGAAAAGATAATAGATTTGATAATATAAATTATTCAAACAAATCTACAAAAACAGATGGAAATAATATAAGTATTTCTTCTTATCGTTTAACAAGTGTATGTAATGATAGTAATACAGGTGATTCAGAAGAAATTTTAAAAGAAATTAAAAAAAGAGATAAATCATTTGACTATTATTCAATATTAGTTAGAAATGAAAAACAAAATATAATTGAATATATGTGGTATGTTATTCCAAAAGATTTTCATATATTTAATACTAAAAAATTAACACCTAGACTAGGAAAAATTGGAAAAAAAAAAAATAAAATTGTTGGATGGGAATCCCAATATTGTGATATTACATTTTCAATGTCTTCTCAATTATGGTATAAATTTAATATAAAAGATATAAATAAATTTAAAATATGTTCAACTAAAATAGATAATAGTAAACCTAAAATTAATTATTCACAAATATTTCAATCATTTGGTAACAGTATCTAATCTTTGATTACATAATTTAACATATTCTTCATTAATTTCAAAACCAATAAAATTAATATTTTCTTTTTTTGCAGCTACACATTCACTTCCTGAACCAGCAAATGGAACAACTAATAAAGTATCATCACCATTTTTTACTGCTTTAATTAATTTTTCACATAATTCTAGTGGTTTTTGTGTTGGATGATCAACTCTTTCTTTTTTTCCTGCTCCTCCTGCAAGTGCTGATATTTTAATAACATCTCTAGGAAGAGCACCATTTTCATGAGCATTATAAGTGGTTTCTTTTTCTCCATTACTAAATCTACCTTTAGTAGCTTTTCTAACCTTACCTGCGGCATTTTTCAAAAATGTATCTGTATATGGTTCTCTAACATCATCACGATTAAAATGTGGTTTTTCCTTACTGCAACATAATATACTTTCATGAGTTCTTTGCCAATAATTAAGAGACGGTGTTACTTTATTAGTATAATGCCAAATAATCCAGCGAACATTAATATTTATTCTTACTCTAATAAATGCTAATATTTCACTAAATCCATATATATATAATGTTCCTTTAGGTTTTAAAATACGAATACATTCTTCAATCCATTTATCACACCATAATAAATATTCATTCATAGATTGTTTATCACTTGTATTACCAAAATCTTTTCCAATATTATAAGGAGGGTCACAAATTATAATATCAACACTTTCTGATTTTATTTCTTTCATTTGTTTAATACAGTCATCATTAATAATAACTTGTTTTTTTGATAATTCCATTATAGTTAAATTTACTAATAATTTAAATCATTTTTTATTATAGTATAAAAAAAATATGTATAAAAATAATTAATTAATAATGACATTTAAGCTTTTTTCTTAGTAACTTTCTTTTTAGGAGGAGGAGGAAGAGGTTCTGGCTCAGGTTCAGGAACAACAGGTTCTTCTTCTTCTTCTTCTTCCTCTTCTTCTTCTTGCTCTTCTTGCTCTTCTTGTTCTTCTTGTTCTTCTTCTTCTGGTTCAGGTTCTTTTTTAACTACTTTTTTCTTTTCTTGTTTTGGAACTTCTTTAACAACTTCATCAGGTACGATATCATCTTCTTCTTCGTCTTCTTCTACAACATCCTCTTCATCACTATCTTTAATAAATGTTACTTTAACATTTTGTGAAAGTTGAAACTTGCTACTACATACTTTCCATGAACATCCATATTTACCACCGGCCATCCATAGACCAGTTAGTTGAATAATCATAACAACTTTAGCACCTTTTAGTTTTTTAAATACATCATTAATATAAAGTTCTTCATTCTGCATATCATAACAATCCATAGTACATTGTTCATTTTTATCAAATGGAATTTTTGCTTTAAATGTAGGTGGATATTTACCAAGTTCTTTACCAGTATTAGGATCTTTATCTACTTTAATAATTGGACTAAATAGTTTTTTACAGAAAGCTTTATTATTATCAAAATCATCTTTAAACCATAGTTCTCTATTTTCAAATGCATCATCTACAATTTTATTTTCAATATCTTTTAGTTTATTATATAGTTGTTTAACCTTATCATTTTCATCCATACCTCTAAAAGATACATCTAGTGCTGATCCAGGAACTACCTTTTCGGCAGGTTGATCATCTTTCTTTTCTTTTTCAGAATAAGGTGGACTAATTCCATATGGAAGATAAAGTGCAGGTGTTTGAATAGTTAGTTTATCATTTCCATAATTAATATAAACTGATTTAGCACCCGATTTCATTTGTTTTACTTCAGAATATTTAAGTTTTGATACATCAATTTGCTTGGGAAGGATTACGGTCATTATATATTAGATACTGTTATGTTCTTATATAATTTATAAAAAGAATCATTTTTTTTTTATTTGTATTTATAAAATTTATTTACCATTACAATTGATATAATTAAAGTTAAAAATATTAATAATAATCCTGAATATTTTAGTAAGCATAAGTTACATTTTTTATTCATTTCTATATATTATTGTAGATAAATTATTCTAAAATAACAAGTAATATCATATTATAGAAAAATATTATAAATGATATAACAAATACAATAATTATACAATCTTTTAAATATATAAAAGGATATATTAATTTATCAATACCATTTGGTGCTAATATACCAGAAAATACAATCCCAAATAACATTAAAACAACAAAATAGTGAATGTATTTGAATGTTTTATTAAGAATATCATATTCTGATTTAAATGTAATATTATTTGCATAAGTAACAGTTATTATAATAAAGTAAATAAATATTAACATTGATATCAAAAAGAACATAATGCTCTTTTTATAAATCCAAAAAGCACTTCCAACACCTGCAAAACTATTGACCAATCCTAAAGCTAATATTATTATAAATACAATAGCAAAAATCCAATGTGGCCATGACCATTTAGTTGGATTAAAAAATTCTAGAAAAATTTTACCAAGATGTTTAAAAAAGTGTAATATTTTGTCAACCAATGTCCTTAAAAATGACACAATAGGTATTTTGGTATCGCGAACTTCTATTTCGAACATTCTTCTTATTAATAATCAATTATATAAAAATAGAAACAATTATCATAGAACATATTAAAACGATTATTAATAAAGCAAAAAATTGTAGTAAAGAATCAATAGATAATTTATAGTTGTCATAAATTTTTTTTGTGCTTTCTGACAATGTAATAGAGTATAAAGGTAATACTAATACAGTGATTACAACACATATAAGAAAACATATATATATAACTGCCTCTCTTTTTTTGTTGGTTTCCATTAATAATATAAAATAAATTTATTTATTAGAATATGGTAAATACTACATTTATAAATGCATATGTAACAAAACTATTTAATGATATTCAAAATTGGGCATATGCAAATAGTGTTGTAATTAATGCAGGAGGTTTTACAATCGGATATTCAACATATCATTTTATAACAGGTATTATAACCTTAATAACACCTATATTTATATTATTTGGAAATAATATTAGTAAATTAGCTAATATTATAGGATTAACAAAAACAGGTTACCTATATATTATTATTAAATTTATATCAGAAGTAGTAATAAAAGTAATTGTATGGTTATCAACAATATTAGTAACATTTATATTATTAGAATATTTTCTCAATAATAATATATTAAAATTAAAAACAAATATAAAAGAAAAAGAAAAAAAAGATTTTATAATCTCAAAAGCAAAAGTTGAAACCGATTTAAATGCTAGTATACTTGAAAATAAAAAGAAAATAGATATATTAAATGAAAAAGATAAAATAATAGGTGAAGAAATTGTTAGAAAAGAAGAAGAATTAATTGATAATTTATCAATAAAAAAAAATAAAGATTACGAAAAATTTATTAACGAAATATTATAAATTTATTTTTTTAAATGTAAATCAATTAATACTTTAACATTTTCTGGAATATTACCAAATTTAGTATATAAAGATTTTATATCTATTTCTTTATTATTTTCAATAATAGGATAATATTCAATTCTCTTCTTCTCTTTTTCTTCTACTTTATTAAATATTAATAAAGGACGATCATTTATATTTTTTGTTGCACTTATAAATGTTGATGATAATAATAAATCTTCTATTTCATTTCTTTTAACATCTGCATTACTTGAACGATATGGTATTCTATGTATTAATAATATTGAAATATTAAAAATATCAGATATTACTTTGATCGTTATATCATTTGGATATAAATCATCATTTTTAATAATATTATCTATAATTTCTTTAATTTGATCTTTATTATATATATTTATATCTGTTGTCTTTGAACCACTTAATTTAACCCATTCATTATAAAAAGATGGGTCGTCAAATAATATTTTATTAGTTTTAGTATCATAAATAATTTTTTTTATATATTTATTAACAATTTGTTTAATTTCATTATAATTTATATCAATATTTAAATATTTTGATAACCAATCTATAAATTCTTTAATTTTATCAATATCATAATTAGTTTTGATAATAACTAAGTTAATCCATTTAGCTTTAATTCTAGATCTCCATTTTGTTGGTAGTAATTCTTTAGTACCATTATAAAGCGATGGCAATTTTTCATTTTGGGTATCTGTTTTATTATTTAAAATAAAATTATTTGTTGATTCATTATTAAATTCAAATTTATTAGGCATATAATCATGATAATTAATTAGTATTTTGGGTATTTCAAATATATGATTTATATAAAAAATATTTTGCGAAAATACTAATTCATTTTTATTATATTTGTTTTCTTTAATTAAATAGGACATAAAGTCATATTTATAAAATATTACTATATTTGTTAACCATTTGTTAATATCTGTTATTGGTTTAGATGAATATAATGGCAATTCTTCTAATATAATTTTAATTTTCTTTTTATTATTAAAATTTGTAAAATATTTATTATATAATTTATCAACTAATAAATATCTATTTAAATTGTGATATAAATTAATAAAAGATTCATCATTATATTTAGATATTAATGTATTTGCAACCAATTTTTGTAATTTAAACCATTCATATGAAACCTTATTTTCATTTTCAATATAATTAATAATTATGTTATCACTTGTTAAAACATTGATTATTTCATTATTTTTTAATTTTAATTGTGGTATAATAAACTTACTTGAAAAATATTTAGTATTATTTTCAGTAATATCACCTATAATATATTTTATACCTAAATCATCACATTTTTTTGTAAATTTATTATATATTATTAAATCAATATTATTAATAACTAAATTTTTAGTAACAATATCGTCATAAAATTTAACATTTTTGATATTAATATCTTTAATAAATTTTGTTAGTAATGATATACTAATTTTATCAGTATAAAGTAGTATATTAGATTTTGTAATAAAATAATTAATACTCAAATCATTGTTTAATAAAATTGTATCAATATCAAAAATGTGATATTTATCTCCGATTGTATTTATCCACTGACTTAAAGAATATATTTTATTATAAATATTATTTAAATATGTATTATTCGTTACATTTGAACATTCATTAATTATTTTTTTAACTAATTTATAATCATTTAAATATAAAATATCATCTTTTTTAGATTTATTTCTAAATTCAAGTGGTTCATAATAATTTCCATCTTTTAATAAC
>Ga0209653_1003369_pt1 | contig 10970 bp, 20 predicted proteins | sample SaaInl6LU_22_DNA_FD_184644 | JGI IMG/M metagenome (GOLD analysis project Ga0209653, IMG submission 184644) | Marine microbial communities from expanding oxygen minimum zones in the Saanich Inlet - ESP_116LU_22_DNA (SPAdes) (version 2) | ecosystem: Environmental > Aquatic > Marine > Intertidal... | reverse complement strand
TCATTGAACGATTTGTGGTAATTCTTGGTTTCTGTTCACCAAGTGTCATATTAATACATGCGTAACCTAAATTCATAATTGTGTAGTTTTAAATCTTATACTACAAATATACGAAAATTATTTGAGATTACCAAATATTTTATCAATATATTTTTTAATAATAGTAGAATACCACAACTCAATCCCATACTCACTTGGATGGGTTCTAATATCACTTGCGTATACACTTTTTGATGAGTTTGTTTGGTGTATTGTATCTAAAAAGGATTGCCATGATTCCATTTTCATATTTATCCAAACTTGATTGTCTTTTAAATCTTTATATAACACTTGCTCGTATGCCGATTTATCTTTAAATTTAGTTGACATAAACGCATTCTCTTCATTTGACTTACTACTATATCTTTGAACTGGCACATCCATCCATGGTCTTTTATCTAATTTGGTTGAATCATCTTTAGATATAACCGCATCTACCTTATCTATACTCTGAAAAACAACACATGGATTGTTTCCTATGATAGATTTTATAGATAGACAATTTAGCATATATCGTTTTGATTCATTCCTACTGTTTAATACATACTTACCAGTCAATTCAATCCATTTAATAAAATCAGAATCACTTGCAGACCCATGGTTCTCTAAATGCATTAGATGCCAATGTGGTATAGTAAATGTATAATTATGATAATTTATATAATGAAGGTCTCTAGCCAAAGAGGTAAGACCTACTATTAATAAATCATCTTCGGAATAATCTTCTGAATTTATGTACTCAAGTAATTGTAAAACAATACGTTCATTTGATGCACCATTTCCCCCATAATTGATATAATCATCGAATTGATAATCTTTATATATTTGATATCCTAAATTATGAGTATTTCTATATGTCTCCGATAAGTCACCAAGTTCGTCACCATATATCCATGAACAGCCAAATGTAACTAATTTCATATTCTAATAAGTTTTTGTATTAAAATCTTTTGGGTATTTATTTCCTTTTAATTTTTCTAAACTATTTGTACTTCCACCACGATACTTTAGCCAATAATCAATTGCACGTCTATCATTAATCCAACGTTCAGTTTTTTTCCAATCGAACCAAGGGTGGTGATAATATGATTGACCATTGTATGGACTTTTCCATCCACCATTTTCATACCACTCTCGTTTCTCTTCTTCGGAGATTTCACCATCACCATCGGTATCTGCCAATAGTTCATCTTCGGTAATAATACCATCACCATCTAAATCTAAACTTCTATCATCTACCACATCTTCTTCGGAGATGTTGAGTGAATCTAATAACTCGGATACTTCATTTATATCAAAATCATCTAAACCATCGTTAAGAGTATTATCCCATAAATTAGATTCTTTCGATAATGACCCACTATCATCACTTTCACCATAGAGTTCTCGTTTCTGAACTACTTTCTTTTTATCCACTTCACCTTTATCAACTTTACTAGCCATGTTAAATGCAATTACAAGTGATACTGCAAGTGGGTCAAAGACAAAGATGATAATAAGAATAAACCAATTGATAATATCAGTCATTGGTTTATCTAATAGAGTAGATAGATATTGTAGAGGTCCTAATTCAGAACCCGTTTCAGTATCAGTATCTAATTCTAATATTTTAAGTTGTATCTTTTGTAATGAATCAGCAGACACTTCTCGTTTAGCTTGAACCTCTCTTCTGTTTTGTTCTTCTACCTCTATTCTTTTTTGTGATAAACGAAGTTCGGTAGTTGATACTGTACTTCTAAATCCAGTCGTTGAGGTTGTATCTTTAATTTGAATACCGGTTGCTTTAGCAGAAGATAAAGTAGATATGTTTTCAGAGATTCTCTCCAACTCTTTATCATAACGAGTAACATCACTACCCCAAAAAGATTCCTTTTGTTGTAGGAAGGCTTTCTGTTTAGATGATACATTATATTGATTAAGTGTATCTTGGAATGCTGCAGTTAAGAATCCATAGATACCTAATGAAGTTATGAGTATAAGAATTACCACTCCAATAGATAAATAAATTCTGAAACCTTTATTAATTTTATCCCAATAGTTGTATAGGTATCCTGCAGTAATTAGTTTAGCCAGTTCCAATGATGAAGCCATTATCATTACTGATACCGATGCTCCTGCAAATAGTTTGGCTAGACCCGTTACTGAAAAGAATGCTGCATTGAATCCTACGAACAAAGCAGATAACCCCAATAAAAGAGTTCTGAATTTCATTATATTATCCTCTCGAAATAGTTTCTTGTATATCCTCAAGTGCCTTGAGAACTTCACGTAGATAAGTATCAGCTTGTTTTGGGTCTGCTGGTCTTTCTCCTGTAATCATTTCTTTTACAACTTTTACACGAGTTGAGATTGCTTCAATGGTATTATCAACTCTTTGTTTGTAAATATCTTTCATAATTATATAGTTTATTGTATAGTAATAAATATTAAAGTATAAAAAAAGGGAGTATTTCTACTCCCTTCTTCATTTGGTCAAAAATTAAATTAGTAAGAAATCTTGAGAGATTTCGCTTTCTTGTTTACTTTCTTATCAATGGTTAATACCAATAATCCGTTTTCGAATTTAGCTTCGGTTTTAGTTCCATCGTAATCTTTACCAACTGATAAAGTTAAATCAATATCCTTTACAAAACGAGAAGTTCCTTCTTTCTTTTTAGCTAAGATGGTTACTTCTTCATCGGTAACATCTACGGTAATGTCTTTTGGATTATGACCAAGAGTGTTGATAGATACTTGTTGTTTACCATCTTCAAGAACATCTACCTCAAAGTTCCCATAGGTTCTTGTTGGTGTAGTTAAAGGTTGTCTTGTTAGTTCGTTAAGTAGATTGTCAAATGCTGTTAGTGTGTACATAGTGTTTTCTTTTTTAATTATTAAATGTTTATATCTTATATTACCAATTTTATACCAAGTTTGTTTTTATGTAATTTTGTCAGTATCAGGTGACAAATTGTCAGTTATTCGATTTCACTTCGTGTTAATGCTCTATAAAGTATTTCTAATTCTTCTTCATTAGTACATCCACCCAATCCGAGCAACCCATCAATCTCTACAATGTATTGACCTTTTTGTAATCCTAAATCAGAGTATTCATCATTTGCAGATGATATTAGTGCAGGACAATTTTCATCTGGATTATCTTTTGGTAATGGCAATACCCAATAGTAAAACTCATCACCATCTTTTTCTTTATCTACCATCATTATCCAACCCTGTCTTTCAAATGTATTTTCGGTAATCGGTGTGTATGGGAATTCTTCCATTAGTCTAATACTATTTTAATTGTTTGTGCGATATCCCATTCATTAATGGTAGATTTTACAGTTAGTGTATCATGTCTCATACGGTATATGGGTGCAATGACTGTATTTATTTCTCCATCATCAGATACGTAAGATGAATTATTTATTGTTGGTACCAATACATCTTCCCAATTTGTTAGAGGTGGTAAGTTTACATAAGTAAGTTCACCAGTAAAATAGTTGATATAAGTTTTAGTTATATTAACCACCACATCTCCCTCTAAGAACCACCAAAACAAATTTGATTCCCAAGATACCTTTGTGGGTTCAAGTGTGTTTAAAACTCTTCCTGTGATTCGGTGGATGGTTTGATTGGTTGATTGATTTAAAGTTAAATGATAATATCCATTGGAATCCATTGGTAACCTACCATCTAACTCTAACGTTGGTACGATTGGTACTTCACCAATTTCTTCAGTAGAACACGATGAGAATATAAGAAGTGCAGCAATAACACCAATTAAGATAACCCAATCTAATAATCTATTTAACTTTTCTCCCATTATATTAGTGTTATTGTTATTGGATGAGATACCATAGATTTATCATTATAGTTTCTAACTATTTCAGTATTTTTTTTTATATTTGATAGAGCTATTCCGTTTGATGATAAGTTTGGATTAAGACTATTATTTACATAATGTCTCCATGGTGAAGTAAAATGTACGTTCTGTACTAAAAAAACATTCATTATATTTTCACGTACTGAAAAGTATTTTTTTAATATGGGTAATATGCCTGTATCCAATTCAATATCAGTAATATCCAATTCATGAAACCCCGTGTACCCTTCCCAATGAGGAAATACTAAAGTTCCTTTTGGGATATATTTAAAGGCAAAGGTACCAATGCCATGAACCTCACTTGGTTTAAGTTCAGTACATATAGAATTAAGATACATTACCAACTCACTCATTATAATAACCTATCTAAGATGCTATCCCAATTTGGGTATTCTGATTCAATGCCATTTTCCCAATTCACACCGAATTGTAAAAGTTCTCCACTAAACTCACCAGCCCCATTCTTGGTTCTATCATCAATTAGATAATCACCAAGTAATAAATCTTTTCTGTGAGTTACGAACATTCTTTTGTGGAAAAGGTTTCCAAAGTGTTCTTCTATCCAAAATCTTTTATCCATTGCCGAACCTGCGTTACCCCAAGGAGCAGAAGTTGCGATGAACAAATCATACTTACCACTTTCGGCAAGTTTCTTTACTGCCTCGATTGCACCTTCTACTGGTGGTGGGTTTCTAAATACACCTTGGATGTGGTCTGGATTATCTTTGTATCTTTCTTTAAGGTAAGGGTGAAGTTCAAAGAACTTATCAAATGCCTTTCCCAAATCAACCAATACACCATCCATATCGATGTAAACTATTTTCTTTTCACTCATAATATATTATCTCTTTTTTACTTCGTAAAGATACGAAATTTATTTGGATATACCAAATCTTTTTTAAGTTATTTGATTATCATTTGTGGGTGGTTGGTAAAATCCAATAACAGGCTTGATACCACTTACTTGAATTTCTCTATCTTTCAGTATCTTTTGTGTCATAGATAAAAGTTCAATATCGGTTTCGTTCTTTACCCAATCCTTGAAAAGGTAAGTAAGTAATTTAGATTTGATTGATTTAAACATATTTTTAAAGTTTAAGTGTTATTAATTATTATCCAATTTCCATTTCATATTGACGTTTCTCATGGTCATGTTCTGAGTAAACTTGTAAGTTCAAGTAATCGCCATATTGAGAAAATCCTACATAGATGAAATTACTTTGAACAAAGTTAGCATCATTCTCCATTAACCAATTATATTGTCTATCGGTTAAATACTCAAGGTTGTTTAATTTTTCTACTATTGTTTTCATATCTCTCATCTTTATTACATAGTAAATATACAACAATTATTCAGTTTTACCAAATCCTAAATGTTAAAATTTTGTTAAAGTTTTAAATTAAAATTCCCCCATCACTTATTTAAAAATGTGGGGGAACTTTCACCTCTAAGGTAGCTGCCATAAAGGAACTCTTAATTAGATTATAGATTTGTAATCATACATAAACTCATACATATTATGTCTTGTGTTTTTATATGGTACTGTATCATTAAATATTTTTATAAAATCATTATAGTCAGGATGTAATTCATCCCACACCTTTTCTTCTATATATTTTGATTCAGTCATATGACCCCAGTTTAATATTTTACCGAAATATACATGAGCTCTATTTCCAAAAATATTAACCATCATATCTCTAAATATAGTCATCTCACTATAATTACTTGTTTGAACTACGAAAGATGTTCTTATTATTTTTAAAGTATCTATGCTTGATATAAATTTTAAATTATCAATTAAAGTATCCCAATTACCACCAATTCGTGTTTTGGTTTCGTAAGTTTCTTTAGTTCCTGCATCAATGGAAATTTCACAGGTCTTTACGTATGGATGTATATTAGACATCGATTCCCACATTTCTCGATTCCATCTAGTTGCATTTGTATGTAAATGAATTCGCTCCAAGTTGGGATATTTTATGGGATTAAAATTTCTCAAGAAATTTCTAAATGCAACTGATACAAACGGGTCACCCGACCCAGTTATATAAAGTACTCTAATTGATTCTGAGAATTGGGTTTCTATTTCTTCTATTTTTAAATTAACCTCTTTTATTTTTGATGAATTAGCAATAATAAGCTCAACTCTACAAGATGGACATGATAGATTACATGACTGGTCCATTGAAAATTGAACATATTCAGGAGATAGTTTTTTTCCTTTTTTAAAATTTTCAATAATATCAAGATACTTTTTTGGTATATTATTTTTATGAAATAGAGGGCCTTCTGGTATTCCATCATTTTCCAATTTCTGTAAATAAGGACACTCATTTGAATCACAATTTATAAATGAGCCATCTGTTACGGATTCTCTAATTTCAGTAGCAATATCCGAATTAAATGATTCCTTTAATGACACGTCACCTGGCAATGATTTTAACAACCAAGACGGGCAACACATGTGATTGGAATTATCATGTACTTCCAAATTTACAAACGGAGATACACATATATAATTTTTCTTAATATTCATACAATAATTTCAGAACCTCGTTTAAAGCTTCATGTCTATGATTATCTTTTAATGTATTCGAATATACATGTTCCGATGATTTCAACTTTGGTACATCATGTACTGCTGAATCATTGGAAAACTTTAAATCAATTTGTTGTGGGTCACCAGTTAGTATCATAGTCGAACCTTTACCTAATCTACCAAGTACCATTCCTAATTGTGCTTTGGTTAAGTTTTGAAACTCATCTACAATTACTACTGAGTTATCAAAGGTTCTTCCTCTAAAGTGAGCAAGGGATACTAACTCAATGTTTTCTTCCTTTTCCATCTTTTCTAAAATAGCTGGTTTGTTATAAACCTTTCTCATATTAGAACGAATAGGAACTAACCAAGGTTCCATCTTTTCAGAAAGAGAACCTGGTAGATATCCATTATCTTCATTGGAAACAGTTGGTCTTGTTATAACTATTTTATTTACTTGTCTTGTAAAATACATATCCAATGCAACTTGTACTGCAAGAAGGGTTTTACCACTACCTGCTTTACCTAAAAGAAAGTTGTAGGGATGGTATAAGATATTTGTCTTTGCATCTTTTTGCTCTTCTGATAATGTAATGTTGAATTTAATCTTACCCTTTGGTGGGTTCTTTTCAATATTCTCTGCCATAATAATTTAATTAAATTAAATAATAGATTTGGTATTACTGACATCATTACGATACCATATAACCAATACATCTCGGGTACCCGAGATGATTTCCGTAACTTCGTGTAAAGTTTCTCCTCCATTATAAAGTAGATACTCACCCGTTTCTTTGAATTGAATTTTTTCTTTATTAAATAAAAAATCACCACCTTCTGAATTATTCTCTAACATAATTACACATGTTAAATCAGAATAGTCTAAATGTTCTTTTACTTTATTTCCTCTTTTATATTTTATAGTATGAATTGATGTTAGATATTCACTTTCACATTTTGTTATTTCATATAAAAAATCATTAAGAGGTTTATATGAAAGAGTGTGGTGGGTGCTTTCCATCTCGTAATATCGTTTACTATTATATACACCAGGGGCCCGAGATTTTAATAACTCAGATTCTGTGTAGTTTACAAGTGGAGTATCCCTTAGTATATTTTTAAGTTCTACTAATTTTTCGTTAGTTAATTTCATTTAAAAAATTATAGTTAGTAAATCCACTCTTATAACAAAGTTGTGCTGATGCTCGGTTCCAGTCATCGGAGTATAAATACATAGTATCTTTACCTTCAACATCTAAACTGAACTTAAATCCCTGTGTATAAAATTTGTATGATGATAGGGGTGATGGTTTGTGCTTACGAGATATAAAGGCACCTCCAATATAAATTTCGTTATTCTTTAATTTTTGGTAGGGGGTTTTCCAATCCTCGGTAATATACTCGTTATGTGTCCAATGCCAACCGAGTATTATATCTTGATACATCCATAAATTACAATGGGAACCAAATTTTAATCTTTGTTTAATGATATCAATGGTAGGAATCCCATCCCAGTCTCCAATATCTTCGTGGTGGTAGTCAATTACCTTACTTAGATTATCAATATGAGTATCTAGCGAATCCATACTGATTTGATTAAACCAATAATCACTATCAATATTACCTATTTTTAAATCGTTTTTAAATAACCTTAGTTGTACTATTTTATTTATATCCATATAATATGATTATATCTATAAATATATTAACATTTATTAGTTGGTTATATAATACCCAAAATAGGTGAGTTTTTAATTTTTAGATAACCACAAAAATGATTGTAAAAATCATTATTATATGGCCAGTTTCCATTCTGTGTAAAATGAATAGATTGATAATTATCCTTTTCTGAAAGTAAAGTAAGTAAGTATTGAGTTATAATTGCAGTAAGAAATGTTTTATCTACTATACCAAAATAAGGTTTACTTATTGAATGTAATTTTTTCCAATAGAAAATATAATCATCTCTTAATTTAGGATTATTTATTTTTAATATACCAACATTAAAAACTGGTATTTTATCATATTTCCAAAAAGAAACACCATCAAATACAGAATTATCTTTTAAATAATTCATAGTAGTTTTATATGCCCAATCCCAATTGTGAATTTCAGTACCATCAAAGTATATATCTATTGAATTATCAAGTGGTAATCTTTTTTTAAAAATCACATCATTATCACTTAAAAAATAATTAGAGTCTAACCTATTCTCGAGAACATAAATTTTAAAACTATCCCATAATTCATAACTATCATCTATGAAATGAACATTATCAACATCAAGTTCTTTAGAGAAATCAGAATCATTTGTATATAATTCTATTTTATAATTTAACCTGCGCGCACTTTCTATGGATTGAGTAATCCATTTTTTTTGATTAGTATTTTTTTTATAAATTTGATAAGAGGGTTTCTTGTAGGTGTAAATTATAGTATTCACCATACAATACTATATTAAGTTCTTGATTAATTTTTGGTCTGACTTTGATTGTTTTGATTCCAATAAATCGTTTTTTATTTCAACAATACCAGAACATCGTTCATAATATTCACGAGATTCAAACCATTGCAATGACAAATTTAACACATCATTATAATCTTTTTTCTCTATTAAGATTGCAGCGGGTGCATTTTCATGAATAACCATTACCAATGATTCTTTATTTTTTCTATTTGCTCGTTGTATGTTTTGAGATATTTGCCACAGAACATCATCACCACGTGATTCTAAGAATTTCCTTACTTGTGGATTACCATTATTAATATCTAAATATTTTTTCCAATTAACTGTACTTAATGCCTTACCCATGATTGTATTGTTTAGTTGCTTATATAATTATTAAATCCCATATTGTAGTAATCTACAAAATTAATACCACCCTTGGTGAATGGATTTGATATATCATAACGTATTGGAATATTAACTTGGGTTGTATATATACCACCTTCGGGTGTTGTATTGGTAATTTCGGTTGTTAATGTTTTACCAATAGTATCATCAGGAGGAGGTTGATTTGTTATCTCTTCATTTGCTGCAATGTATGGTTTACCCGTTTGGACTGCATCTGAATATTCAAGTCCTATACCAGTGTCAGTTGATACATCGTAGTTAGATGTAAATAACGACCACGAACCATACTCATTAATATCTCTAAGTGTCTGTCGTGTACCGACTAGCCAATCAATATGTTTTAGTATGTCATCAATTGTTTTTAAATTACCAGTAACACTTGCTTCTGCATAGTTTTCCCTATCACTAAAATTCTCAGCAGATAGAAGTTCTTTAGATGAAAACTTTAATCGAGTTACACTTGATTTTTGAATATATGGATTACCTGATTTTAGGCTTGACTCTAGCAGATTTTTAAATACAGATGAAGTATATTCAGTACCATCTATTTCAATTATAAAATTAAATGAAGTATTATCAACCACGGAAATCTCACTTATATCTTCAATAGTGAAGTTAAGTGAGTTTTGAGAATATCTACCTTGATAGGTTATTGAATTATTTTTATTTTCATAACTTAATTCAACATTACGCTCGTCTGGGTATTTATTTCTTAGTTGATTTAGGTCTTTATATTCCATATACTATTATAAATATATGGAAAGTGAATTACTTAGTTAATTCTCGAAAGGCAAGTTCAATAGAAGCTACCCTATCTAATTTAGGATTGGTTTCCCTCAATTTAGTAGAGAGTGTCAATGTTTCTTTTCTCAAATTGAGTGCAGATGCCTCCATTAAGATTTCTTCAATGTGTTCTTCGTTTGTCATAATTGTAATTTAACCGTGAAAGTTGTTATCATAAAAACATACTTCAACTCCAGCTTCTTCAAACATATCAAGAGAACGTTCAGCAGATTCAGCCCATTTAATGCCTTTAGCTCCACTTTCACCACGTTCACAAAATATTCTAATAATACCAGCGTTGATAATTCCTCGTGCACAATCGGCACAAGGTACACCACAACTAAGATACATTGTAGTCCCATCAGTTGAAACTCCTATTCGAGCTGCATTGTAGATGGCATTCCTTTCACCATGTTCGAACCAAAAGTATTTTTCAGGTCGTTCTTGTCTTGATGAAACATTATCATCTATACCACGAGGAAATGAATTGTAACCCGTGGATATTATTTCTTTATTTTTACCAACGATTACTGCACCAATCTGAGTATTTACATCTTTGGATTTTAACTTAACTACCTGAGCTAATTCTCTGAAGTATTCTACCCACCTCATATTATTTTTGTTTGTTTAATATCCTCCCATTGAACTTCTTGTATTTCATTACAAAAGATAAAAAGATTATCTCGGTTACTTTTAAATGCACTATCACACCCTAACCAATCTTTAATTAACTTAGCATCCTTTACTCGTGTAATTGGATAAGTGGCTACTACTTGATATGGTGTACTATTAATATAATCAATAGGTCCTTTATAATCAGGATATCTATTCATCTTCCTCAAGTTCTTCATTCCAAGTTAGAATCCCACTACGAACGATTACGATA
>Ga0209653_1003368_pt1 | contig 10970 bp, 9 predicted proteins | sample SaaInl6LU_22_DNA_FD_184644 | JGI IMG/M metagenome (GOLD analysis project Ga0209653, IMG submission 184644) | Marine microbial communities from expanding oxygen minimum zones in the Saanich Inlet - ESP_116LU_22_DNA (SPAdes) (version 2) | ecosystem: Environmental > Aquatic > Marine > Intertidal... | reverse complement strand
TTCACTGACAGTGGGGGCGATGATGACTTCGACAAACTGCTGTGCACAGATCGCCTCTGCCGTGGCGGCATCTAACTCGCGATTAAAGGCGATAATACCGCCAAATGCAGATTCGCTGTCGGTGCTGTAAGCCGCCTGGTAGGCGTCGAGAATAGAGTCGGCGATAGCGACTCCACAGGGGTTGGCGTGTTTGACGATGACGCAAGCGGGTTGTTCGAATTGTTTGACGCACTCCAATGCGGCATCGGTGTCGGCGATATTGTTGAATGACAGCTCCTTGCCCTGCAGTTGGGTGGCGGTGGCTACACTCGCCTCGGCGGGTTGAGCCTCGGTGTAAAACGCAGCGGCTTGGTGCGGGTTTTCGCCGTAGCGCATCTCTTGACGCTTGTGATACTGCGTGTTGTAAGTGGCCGGAAAGGCGCCGGCAAGGTTGTCGGTGTCGCGCGCACCAAAGTGGTTGGCGATCATTCCGTCATAGGCGGCGGTGTGCTCAAACGCGGACACCATCAACTGGTAGCGTGTCTGGTAACTGAGCTGGCCACTGTTGGCAGAGAGCTCTTCCAACACCGTGGCGTAGTGGTCTGCATTGACGACGATGGCAACGTCGCGATGATTTTTTGCCGCCGAGCGGACCATCGTTGGCCCGCCAATATCGATATTTTCAATTGCCCGGGGCAGGTCGCAGCTGGGATCGGCAACAGTGGCGGCAAACGGGTAGAGGTTGACCACGACCATATCGATCGCCCGAATACCGTGCTCTTCCATGACCGCGTCATCGGTGCCGCGACGGCCAAGGATGCCGCCGTGTATTTTTGGATGCAGCGTCTTGACTCGGCCATCCATCATTTCTGGGAAACCGGTGTAGTCGGCGACTTCGGTAACGGTGATGCCATTTTCGCCGAGCAGTTTAAACGTGCCGCCGGTAGAGAGTAACTCCACACCCATTTGGCTGAGTGCGCGGGCAAATTCGACAATGCCGGTTTTGTCGGAAACGCTAATTAGCGCGCGCTGGACAGTTTTTAAGTCGTTCATGTAAGCCTCTTAATAGATGGTAACTCTTGATAGATGGAAAAGGTGTGGAGTGAAGGTTAGAGTAAATCGTAGTGTTTGAGTTTTTTGCGCAAGGTGCCGCGATTGAGCCCGAGCATCTCTGCGGTGCGGCTCTGATTGTTGCGAGTCTGTTTCATCACCGCTTGCAGTAGCGGCGGTTCAACCTGGCTCATGACCAACTCATAGAGATCGACCGGTGCATGGCCCTCTAGGCTTTCGAAGTAGTTATCTAGGGCATTGGCGACATGATCGCGAAGCGTGCGCGGGGGCGCTAGCTCTCCGTAGTCGATCTCTTCGCTGTGGGGTGGTTTTTGCAACATCAAGCGGCTCTCTCATTGAGTGTCGATGGCAGCTCAAAAAAATGTTCAAGTTCAGAGAGCTGTGCGGCAGCGCTATCGAGCTGGTTAAAGTGTTGACGCCAGCTATTGAGTTCGCTGCACAGCACTCCACTTTTTGCAAACTGCGCTTGCAAGTACCAGCCGATATGTTTGCGGGCAATTCGCAGCCCACCTAAATCGCCGTAAAAAACGTGCAGGGCGGCAAGGTGGTTTAGCATCACTTTGGTTACCTCGGTGCGGCTAGGTGCAGCGAGCTCCTCACCGGTTGCCAGGTAGTGATTGATCTGCTCAAAAAGCCACGGGTTGCCTTGAGCGGCGCGGCCAATCATCACTGCCGATGCGCCTGTCTCTGCAATCACTGCGGCAGCCTTGTGGGGAGTATCGATATCGCCATTGGCGATAACGGGCATTTGGGTAGAGCTGACTACCTCGGCGATAGTCTGGTATTCGGCGCTGCCGGCAAACCGGCAGGCGCGGGTGCGCCCGTGAATGGCCAGCGCGGCGATACCGGCTTGTTCAGCTATTTTGGCGATCTCAACTGCATTGCGATTGTCGCAGTCCCAACCGGTGCGGATTTTTAGAGTGACCGGCACTTTGACGGCAGCGACAACTGCGCTGAGAATCTCCTCGACCAGCTGAGGGTGTTGCAAAAGCGCCGAACCAGCCGCCTTGCGACAGACTTTTTTGGCCGGACAGCCCATGTTGATATCAATAATTTCTGCGCCCTCATCAACATTAAAGCGCGCGGCATCAGCCATGGTCGCAGGTTCAGTGCCGGCAATCTGCACTGAACGCGGTGCTGGCTCACCGGAAAATTGGCGGCGCAAAAGTGATTTGCGGCTGTTGCGAAGGTCGGGATTGGAGGCGACCATTTCGCTGACGACAAGGCCAGCCCCGCGGGCTCTGCAGAGTTGCCGGAATGGCAGGTCTGTGACACCTGCCATGGGCGCAAGCAAAGTTGGCTGACTAATTGTATAGGGGCCTATAGCAAACACAGAGCGCTCTCATATATATGGGCAGTTTGCCGGTCGTCTTCACAGCAAAAAAGGGCGCTCATCATACCTAAAAACAGATTGATTAAAAAGTGATCAATTACCGCTAGGCTGTTTTTCCCTCGCCGCTTACTGAAGTAGGGCTGTTAGTGCGGGTGAGCCGCGATCTGTACCCAGCCTTCCTGAATGACGGGTTGATCAAATTGCAGTGCGCTTAGATAGGGCGCAGTCACGGCCTTTATTTGGCTGTCGAGTAGCCCCGAAAGGCAGAGTTTGCCTGCCGGTGTCAGCAGTTTGCACAGTGCTGGCGCCAGAGCAATCAACGGTTCGGCGAGAATATTGGCTAAAACGATATCTGCACGGCTGTCGTTGGGAAGCTCTTCTGGTAGATAGGTAACCACTCTGCCCGGTTCAATGTGGTTATTGGTGGCGTTGTCCGCGGTGGCTGTGAGGGCCAATGGGTCATTGTCCACTGCGATGACTTTGTCGGCGCCCAGCAACAGGGCGGCAACGCCCAATATGCCAGAGCCACAACCGTAATCGATAACAGTGGCGCCTTGCAGCGGTTGCTGCTCTAGCCAACTTAAGCAGAGATGTGTGGTCGGGTGGCTGCCGGTACCAAAGGCTAGGCCTGGATCCAAGATTAAATTGATTGCGCCGGGCACAGGCGGCTCCATCCAGCTGGGGCAGATCCAGAGGCGCTGACCGCACTGCAGTGGCTCAAAGTGGCGCTTCCACTCTTGGCTCCAATCGCGATCATCAAGCGCTACCCAGGTTTGAGTGATGGGTGGCTCAGGCAGCTCAGCGGCGAGCACCTTTTCGATCGGCGCCTTGTCGGTGGTGCCGGGGAACAGCCCCTTGACGATAACGTGGTCCCACAGGGGAGTTTCACCGATAGCGGGCTCTAAAAGCGGTTGGTCGGCAGCGTCCTCGAGAGTCACCGAAGAGGCTTCCAGGGCGAGCAAAAGCTCTTCTGCAAGCTCGCATTGGTGGCGCGGTAACTGTAGGTGGATTTCGATCCACTCGGGAGTTTGCACTACTTACCTAGCTTATTTTCGAGGTAGTGAATATTTACTCCGCCCTCTTGGAAGGGGCCGTCAATGACCAACTTCTTGTGCAGGGGTATATTGGTTTTAATGCCGTCAATGACGGTCTCGTCTAGAGCGTTGCGCATGCGCACCAAGGCGGTGTCGCGATCGTCACCGTGGGTGATAATTTTGCCAATCAGGGAGTCGTAATTAGGGGGTACGCGATAGCCCGCATAAATATGTGAGTCGACTCGAACACCCAGTCCTCCCGGTGCATGGTAGCCTTTGATCAGGCCCGGTTGAGGCAGAAAGCTGTCGGGATCTTCGGCATTGATACGGCACTCGAAGGCGTGGCCGTGGAAAATAATATCCTCTTGGCACAGTGACAGTGGTTGGCCGCTGGCAATTTTGAGCTGCTCCTTGACGATATCGACACCAGTGATCATCTCCGACACGGGGTGCTCAACTTGCACGCGCGTGTTCATCTCAATGAAGTAGTAGCGCCCATCTTCATAGAGGAATTCAAAAGTTCCTGCGCCGCGATAGTTGATCTGTTTGCAAGCATTTACACACGCGTCAAACACCCCTTGGCGGGCCTCTTCGGGTATGCCGGGGGCCGGCGCTTCCTCAAGAACTTTTTGATGGCGGCGCTGCAGTGAGCAGTCGCGATCGCCCAAGTGGATGGCTCCCCCTTGTCCGTCGGCAAGTACTTGCACTTCAACGTGGCGCGGGTTGGTGAGAAACTTCTCCATATAAACAGTGCCATCGTTAAACGCGGCAGCTGCCTCTGTCTTGGTGACAGTCACGGCATTAACCAGAGCGGCTTCGCTTTCGACAACGCGCATGCCGCGGCCACCGCCACCGGCGGCTGCTTTAATAATAACCGGGTAGCCGATGCGCAGAGCGGTGGCTTTGAGTTCGCTAGGGTCTTCGCTGAGCGGGCCATCGGATCCGGGTACAGTGGGTACTCCAGCCTGTTTCATAGCGCGAATAGCCGCTACTTTATCGCCCATAATGCGAATCGTTTCAGCTTTAGGGCCGATAAAGACAAAGCCACTGTTCTCGACTTGCTCGGCAAAGTCGGCGTTCTCAGCTAAAAAGCCGTAGCCAGGGTGGACCCCTTGAGCGCCGGTGACTTCCATGGCCGCAATCAATGAAGGCACGTTGAGATAGCTTTGCGGCGACGGGTTGGGTCCAATACAGATCGACTCGTCGGCGAGTTTGACGTGCTTGAGATCGGCGTCAATTTTGGAGTGAACCGCGACGGTTTTAATATTGAGCTCGCGGCAGGCGCGCAAAATACGCAGCGCGATCTCACCGCGGTTGGCGATCAGCACTTTGTCTAGAAGAGGTTGTGTCATATCGGGCTCTCTTGGCGTCGCGTGACGCTCTCTGGGCAGAGTTAGGCGAGGGGGCTGCGTAGTGGCGAACGCAGTACTTAAACGATAGTGACCAGTGGCTGGTCAAACTCGACCGGTTCGCCATCTTCAACCAGTATGGAGCCGATAGTGCCCGATTTGTCTGCCTCAATTTGGTTCATCATTTTCATCGCTTCGATGATGCAGATAACATCGCCCTTTTGAACGCTGCTGCCAACTTCAATAAAAGCGGGAGAACCCGGCGCTGGAGAGCGATAGAAGCTGCCGACCATAGGCGAATTGACACTGTGGCCAGCAGCAGCAGCTGCTGGCTGAGCTTCTGGCTGAGCGGGAGCGGCAGCTGCTACAGGTTGAGGAGCGGCGGGGGCGGGAGCTGCCGCTGCGGTGTAGCTTGGCGCAGCAACAGGCGCGCCGCGGCTAATGCGCACCGACTCTTCACCTTCGCAGATTTCCAGTTCATTGATATTTGACTCTTCGAGCAGTTCGATAAGCTTTTTAATTTTGCGGATATCCATAATGCGATCTCTTGTTAGCTTTTATTTGTGGGTGCTGGTGTTTAGTTTAGCGAATTAAGTTGTTTCAGCGCGGCGGCCAGGGCTAACTGGTAGCTCTCGGCGCCAAAGCCTGAGATGACACCTAGCGCAATATCGCTGAGAAAAGAGTGTTGGCGAAACTCTTCGCGCGCATAAACATTGGACAGGTGCAGCTCAATAAAAGGAATATTGACACCGGCCAGTGCATCGCGCAAAGCGACACTGGTATGGGTAAACGCCGCTGGGTTGATCAAAATAAAGTCAACGCCTTCGCGTTGCGCGGCGTGGATACGATCTATCAGCTCATGTTCAGCATTGCTCTGCATCGCTGAGAGGGTGTGGCCGGCCTGTTGTGCGGTGGCTGAAAGCTGCTGATTAATCTCATCGAGTGTGACGCTGCCATAAATCTCTGGCTCACGCTTGCCGAGCAGGTTGAGGTTGGGGCCATGCAGAACCAGTAATGTGGCCATTGCGATCTCCTCTGAGGGTGATGTTCGATCAATAAAGATAAACAGTTTGCAGGAAAATCTCAAAATTGTCTACTTTGTGATTTTGCGGCATTTTTCGCAGAAATTAGAGGCTTTTAACCTATTTTTCGAACAGTTTTACGGAAAATTACGGCATTATTTTGCTGATCGACGCTATTGTCGCCAAGATGCGGTCAGTTGTAGGCACTTTGGTGCATTATCGGCTAAATTCTTCTATATTTAACAAATTTGTAGGTAATGTGCGGCTAAAATCCGTTAATTTAGTTTGAGCGCATCGGCTACAGCCGCAGGCGAGAGTAATTGTGGTAGAAACTCCGCTTGCCCAGCGCCGGGCCGGTAGAGCAGGTAGAGGGGGACACCACTGCGCCCGTGAGCATTGAGCAACGCTGTGATCTCAGGGTCGGGCTCACTCCAGTCGCCTTTAATATAGACGGTCTGAGTCTCTTCGAGGAGTTGCGAGAACGTCTCTCCAGAGAGCGCGCGGCGCTCGTTGACCAAGCAAGTCACACACCAATCTGCGGTCAGGTTGACCAGTACTTGGCGCTGCTCAAGACGCAACTTCTCAAGCAGAACCGGTGAGTAAGGCTGCCAGTTGACCTTCTGCTGTTGATGCAGTGCTTGCTGGGTCGCTGCACCGGTAGCCAATAAGCTGACCAGTAATAGAGCGATTTTGGCCGAGCTGCGTTGGCGTTGAAGCAGTCCCCAACTCCAGCTGGTTAGAGCCAGTAAAATGAGAGCGATGAGCAGCAGAGCCAGCTGGTCGATAGAGGTCTGCCCGGCAAATACCCACAAAAGCCAAACAGCAGTGAGTAACAGTGGGAAGCCGAGTAGCTGCTTAAACTGCTCCATCCACGCGCCCGGTTTAGGTAGGGCGGCTGCCAAACGTGGCGAGAGGGTCAGCAGAAAAAAGGGCAGTGCCATGCCGGCACCCAGCGCAGCAAAAATTAGTAGTGCAATGGCACTGCTCTGGGTGATGGCAAAACCCAGAGCGCTACCCATAAATGGGGCGGTACATGGGCTGGCAACAATGGTGGCGAGTACGCCGTTAGCAAATGCACCGGATAAAGTGGGAGCCGGTGTGGCGGTTGGTGCGCCCAGCGAAAACTGATAGAGGCCAAATAGGTTGCAAGCCATAAGCACAAAGAGTGCGGCGAGTGCGGCAATAAAGAGCGGCGACTGTAGCTGGAACCCCCAGCCAATCGCTTCGCCAGCGCCGCGCAGGGCCAGCATTAGAGCGGCAATCGCTACAAAGCTGAAGATAACGCCGGCACTGTAGATAAGCCCGTGCAGCCAAGTGGGATGGCGGCTAGTGGCGTGCTGGGTCAGGCTGAGCAGTTTGATTGAGAGGATAGGGAAAACACACGGCATCAAATTGAGTATCGCGCCGCCGACAGCTGCGGCCAAGAGCATGGTGAGCAATAGCGACAGACTAAGAGGCGCAACAGCGGTGCTCTCTGCACGTGTTTCGCGCGGTTGCTGCAACGGCGTAAAAAGGCCTCGCTCCAGATCGACAGCAAACCACTGATCGCGCGGTGGATAGCAGAGGCCGGCATCGGCACATCCTTGCGAGCGCAGAGTCAGTGTGGTGTTTTCAGCAAACTGGCTCAGCGGTAGTTCAGCGTAAACGGTGGTTGTGCTGCGATAGACGACTAACTGAGCTTGAAAGAATTCGTCCCAGAGCTCCTCTCCAGGGGCAAAAGTCAGCTTTGCAAAAGTATTGTCGGCGGCTAGAGAGAACTGTTTCTGGTAGAGATAATAGCCGGGCTGGATCTGCCAGTGTGCGGCCAGAACGACAGTTTCGTCGCTGCGCTCTACCAGTTCAAGGTCGACCTGGTAGGCCTGCTCTACCGGCAAGAAAGCGGGTTGCTGTAGCCCGGAAAGGGTCGAATTACTGCCGCCTATAGCCCAAAGTGGGCTACTCAAGGTGGCCAGGACGGTTGCCAAAAAGAACGTCTTAAATGTCTTAACAAGAGTCAATGTAAAGCTCCAAAGTGTCCAAAGGTGCGGCTGGGGCAGATAGCTACTTTAGCAGAGATTGTCAGCTGGGTAAGCGCAGTCGCACTTGGCGCCGAGTGAGTTATGATAACCAGCTGTAAATTATCGCGGCACTTGGGCGCAATGACAAAGAGGTGATCGATGCGTAACAAAAGAGTTTTCATGACAGCGGCGGCTTGTACACTTGTGGTGGCACTGTTGGCGGGTTGCGGTCAGTCTGGCGCGCTTACAGTTGATAAGGGTTGGGCTCGAACTGTGCCGCCGGGTAAGACGGTTACGGCCGGTTTCGCGGTACTCAACAATCACACCGCTAGTGACTGTACCATCGAGGCAGTCAGTAGCCCGCAAGCCGAGCGAGTGGAGCTGCACAGTACTGCAGTAGAAGACGGTGTGATGCGCATGCGTCCAATGCAGAGCCCAGCCATTGCCGCCGGCGACTCGCTGTTATTAGCGCCGGGGGGCAATCACTTGATGCTGTTTGGTCTCGGTGAGCATGCCAGCCACTTGGAGAGCATAGCGATTTCTCTAGAGACGAGCTGCGGTGTAGTGAAAGCTGAACTGCCCGTGCGGCGCACTGCGCCGAGTTCCGGCGGTGGTGATCACAGCCACCATTGATCAGGCCTCTAGAGCCTGTAGCAGCGGTTGGTATTCAGCACTGTGTAAGCGCGGGCCGTACTGGCTGACGACACAGCTGGCCGCAACATTGGCAAAGTAACCAGCTTTAGGCGCACTGTAACCGTTGGCGAGGGCGTGCAGGTAAGCTCCCGCGAACATGTCGCCAGCACCATTGGTATCAATCGCAGTCACAGCTTGACCGGCACAATGATGGTTATTGAAGCCATCGTAAACGGTGGCGCCACTGCCGCCATTGGTGACAGCAAAGCTTTTCACCTCGCGTTGCAGTTGTTCAAGAGCAGCCTCTAGAGCGCCTGTTTGAGTCCACTGCATCGCCTCTGCCGCATTGCAAAACAGCAGATCAATCTGGCTACCAGCCATTTCTCGCAGCTGCTCGCCGAAGCCTGCGACGATGCCCGGATCGGAGAGGCTCAACGCAATTCTGACGCCATTGGCGATGGCAAATTCGCGCGCTTGCGCCACAGCGGCGCGGCTTTTTTCAGAGGTGACCAAGTAGCCTTCGATATAAAGGTACTCCGAGGCTGCCAGAGCGGTAAAATCGATATTGCTCTCGTCAAGCTGATCGCTGACGCCCAGATAGGAGTTCATGGTGCGTTCGGCGTCTGGAGTCACCATAACTAAGCAGCGCCCTGTGGTACCGATATCTCGCCCGCTCGATCCGCAGTGATCGATGCCGTTGGCTGCAAGATCTTCAAGATAGAACTGGCCGTTGTCATCATCGCCGACATTGCAGGAGAAAAAAGCGCGGCTGCCAAATTGGGCGAGCGCAATGGCGGTGTTGGCTGCAGATCCACCACAGGCGCGTTTGCTCAAGGTGAGGTGCTCACTGAGCCCTGCTGTGAGCTCAGCTTGGCGACGCTCATCCACCAGCGTCATCACGCCCTTATTAATGCCGTGAAGGTCTAGGTCGCTGTCCGAGACTTCGATTTCGGTGTCGACTAGTGCATTGCCAAGGGCGTAGAGTTGGTATTTTTTGCTCATGGTACAAGTCCTGGGTGCGTGTTGCGCTATTATGCGATTGCTGCGCAGCAATGAGAAGGCTTGCGCACAGAGAGATCACTGTAAAGGGTAATGGCAATTACAATGCGAGAAGTAGTTTGAGACCTAAAAGACGTACAGCCAGCCCGTGGTGGCAGCTCGGAAAAGGACTGGTGCTTCTAACCCTTAGCGTTTTCGTAACCATTTTGTTGCTGTTAGACAGCCAGGTCCGCACTACCTTTGAGGGGCGCAAGTGGGCGCTGCCAGCGCATGTTTACGCGCGTTCACTGGAACTTTATGTCGGCGCGCCGATCACTGCGCAGGGGTTGCAAGAAGAACTTGAGCAATTAGGTTACCGAGCTGTTGAACAGATCAGCGGCTCCGGACAATACCGCCGCCGCGCTAGCCACTTTGAGCTATACAGTCGAAGCTTCACTTTTACCGATGGGGTTGAACCTGCTCGTCTTTTAAGTGTGGTGGCCGATCAGCGTATCGAAGCTTTAGCTCAAGCCGACTCCGACCAGCCGCTTCACCTCTTGCGCCTCGAGCCGATACGTATCGGCGGCATCTACCCGGCGCACTATGAGGATCGCGAACTGCTGCGCTTGGAAGAGCTCCCCGCGTTGTTAGTTGAGGCGGTAGTGGCGGTGGAAGATCGACAATTTTTTAACCATTTTGGTCTCTCGGTGAGTGGTACTCTGCGCGCGCTGAAAACCAATTTGAGTGGTGGGCGTATACAGGGTGGCAGCACCATCACCCAGCAGCTAGTGAAAAACTTTTATCTCAGTTCAGAGCGCACATTAGAGCGCAAGCTCCGCGAGGCGGTGATGGCGCTGCTACTGGAATGGCGCTACAGCAAGAAGCAGATACTTGAAGCCTACATCAATGAAATCTATCTCGGGCAAGCGGGTAAGCGCGCTATTCATGGATACGGGCTCGCCGCGCGCCACTACTTTGCCAAGCCCGTCTCTGAGTTGGCGCTCGAAGAGATGGCACTGCTGGTCGCGGTAGGCAAAGGCGCCTCGTGGTACAACCCTTGGAAACAGCCACAACGTGCACTCGAGCGGCGCAATCTAGTCTTGTCTATTTTATCTCGTGAGGGCGTTGTTATAGAAGCTGCGGCGACCCACGCCAAACAGCAGCCACTGGCAGTGGTGCCGCCAGAACGCAGTAGTTACAACCGTTATCCGGCGTTTTTAGAGTGGGTTAAACAGCAGTTGCAGCAGGATTACCGCGACAGTGATCTGCGCGCCGAGGGCTTGCGTATTTTTACCAGCTTCGACCCGCTGGTGCAGGGCCAGTTGGAGCGGGCGACTGCCCAGCGTCTGCAGCAGCTGGAACAGAGTTATAAGATTGACGCTAATACGCTGCAAAGCGCAGCAACCGTAGTCAGGATTGCCAGCGGTGAAGTGGTGGCTCTGCTCGGCGATCGCCAGCCTGGCTACGCGGGCTTTAATCGCGCACTCGATGCGCGCCGTCAGATAGGCTCGACTATCAAGCCGGCCATTTATCTGACAGCGCTGGAGGATTCTCAGAACTACACTCTAGCGGCG
>Ga0209653_1003365_pt1 | contig 10975 bp, 5 predicted proteins | sample SaaInl6LU_22_DNA_FD_184644 | JGI IMG/M metagenome (GOLD analysis project Ga0209653, IMG submission 184644) | Marine microbial communities from expanding oxygen minimum zones in the Saanich Inlet - ESP_116LU_22_DNA (SPAdes) (version 2) | ecosystem: Environmental > Aquatic > Marine > Intertidal... | reverse complement strand
ATGCTTAACATTCAAAAAGTCTAAGGTCTGATCGACCAAGTAATCTAGAAATACGATACCAATTATTAGGTATAGCCAATTCTCTGGAAGCATGAAAAATCTTTATTTTAATTTTTTGGACAAGGGATTCTCCATCTACTTCTAGGAACCCTCGAAGGTTTATTGAAGTCTAAGAAGTAGGACATTGAAAATTCATGTGCTCCTCCTACCTCAATACCTAACTCAGAGATGGTATAATCAAAGCTATAACCAATATTGAAGTTGTTTGTTGTAACCCCCAAAGAAAAGATAATAGCTTCATTATTCGGGAAATTCTCAAATTGTTTGAATGGAACCCCCCTATAGTGCACTCCTAAATTGATAGGCTCTAAATGAACAAAAGCGCCAACATCTAACTGAGAGAATTTACCCTGTGTTTTATACTGAAAAACTGGAGTTATACTCCTTTCAGCGTAAGTATAAGTTAGATCTTTACGCAATGGGCCTTGGCCTAGAGGTATTTTTATACCCCCATGAATTGTCATTCTTTGGGGAAGAGGACTATTTCCTCCTTCAATAAATGATTGATTTGGCTCTGACAAATGCTGAACAGCAGCTCCAAGAAATACTGAACGTGAGTAAAAGATTCCACCAACGCTTATATCTCCAAATGAAATACTTTCCATCCCATTTATGACTGAAGGGTCTGTTGCAGGGCCTGTCACAACACCAGTGATCGGGTCTATTTGATTTGCAAAAACCAAGTCTTGAAAGCCAATGTTCCTGGTAAACATATTATACTGAATACCAGGTCTAAAGACTAGATTCTCACTAATTCTTAATTGATAGGCATAACTCAAGCCAACATTCGTAGATTTTAAGCCTACAGAACCTTCAGTATCTGAAGTTACTATCAATCCGATCCCACTATTATACTTTTGTAAAAAATGATCTGCATAAAAAGAAAAGGTAGTAAATGATGACTCCAGATTAGGCCATTGATTTCTGTAGTTGATTCCAAGTCTTGTGTACTCTGATGCTCCAGTAAACGCAGGATTAATGTAGAGTGGAGCGGCATAGAATTGAGAGAATTGCGGATCCTGTGCCTTCAAGTTATTGAAAACAAACAGGTTAGCTAATACTATGGAGAAAACAAAGAGCTTGCGCATCTATCTTTTAACAATTAAACGGATGTAACCCCTGATAGTAATATATGACCTAACAGAATTTTATACTTTTTCTGTTGAAAGTACCCGTTCCTACCAATCAGATTTCCGTTAACTTAGGGCTTAATAATGAAGGGGCGAAGATAATAAAAACCTTTAGAATAGCGTATTAAGAGTTAGATCTTCAACCTCTTTACTTAACAACAGATCAATATAAAGTGTCCGCGAAGCATACAATACTCTTCCTGGTATTTATTTTGTGTCAATCTTTCCCTCTAACTGCTCAAGATTACACAGATCATAACTGGTACTTCACTGGTAATGACACAGCTCTATTTTTTGGTAAGGGTCCAAGAAAGAACTTATCCCTTATTCCTGGCAAGTTGGCTCAAAACAACTTAGGAGAAAAGTTAACAGCTACTGACCCAACTACAGGTGACTTACTCTTTTACTCTGATGGCTTGAATGTATATGATGGCACTCATCAGGTTATGCAGAATGGCAATGGACTTAACACGGACCCAAATGGTATACAAGCATTAGCTTCAAGCCCTGTTCCCGGGGCACTAGGAAATGATTATCATTATATCATCCATAGAAGTTCAAGTGGTGAGGTCTTTTATTCTATGATTGAAACAGTTGCTCAAGGAAACAGAACAGAGGGCCCTCCAGCCGGAATCACACGTTCTACTCCTTTTAAAAATCAAGCTACTGGAATAACCAACCGATCTGATGGCATGATAGTAATAGGCTCTAGAGATGGCAGAGCCTTTTGGCTCATCACCCAAAATGCAAGCACGGGACAAATTGACATTCATAATGTTCCTGAATTGGGCCAAACCTTCACCCCTGCTGGAAATCTTACTTTAACCAATGATCAATTAAGAGCTAGCCATTTTTCTTTTCATCCAGGAACTGGTAGGATCGCTATAATTCCTCAGAACAATACAAATATTGAAGTCATTAATTTTGACGAAACAGACCCTACACTTCTCACAGGAGAAACTACTATCTTAAATTCATTGAATAGAAATGAATCATTTGGGGGCTCAGCAGGGTGGTCCTTTTCAGGCCAATTTTTATACTTCAGCCGGAATGGAACACAAGGCGGTTTATATCGATTCAACCTTAATGACACTCGCCCTGATGCTAGTATTGAAGCCGTAGATACTTATTCTTCTCAATCTAGCCTTAGCTTAAAACTAGCTCCTGATAGCGCTATTTATCAGATAATAAGCAATACTGCTAGGAATGTTTTCCAGTTGAATAGGATCAATCAAACTGATAGTGCCGTTAATGTCTTGGATATTGAAGAAGCTATTTTCGAGGATTTCAACCCTCAGTCCTCTTATTTCAATCAGGCCAGCCCTGCTAGGAATAATGCCCCTATGGTTTCTGCTGAAGTTCAAATGGGGGACCTTTGTCAAGATACTCCTATCCAATTTTATCCAATATTTGATCCTCCGACTGCCATACCAGACAGAATACTTTGGGACTTCCCATCATTAGGGGTTCAATCTCAAGAATTTGCTCCATCACTAAGCTTCGATCAAGCGGGGCCACTCTTAGGCACTTTAACTGTTATGATCAATGGTAGAGTATCTTCATCTATGGTGACGGGAACTGTAATTGAAAATACATTAGAGTTGTCATTACCTGACACTACTATCTGTCCAGGAGAAACACTAACATTAGATGCTGAACCTCAGAGCTCCGGTGGTGGAGGTGGCAGTGGCGGAGGTGGTGGCTCTTATGAATATCTATGGAGCACAGAAGAAACCACTCAAACCATAGATGTTACTGAGTCTGGAGATTATTGGGTAGTGGTATCACCAACAGGTGGTGGTTGTCCTGTCTATGGAACTGGAAGAGTGACTGTTTATGGTGATGAAGGGCAAACTTCAAACATCTGGTATTTTGGTAATGGGGCAGGACTTGATTTCAACGAAGAAGAAGACCTGGACCCTCCTCCACGAAGTATAACGGAGGCTCATGCCATGGATGCTCCAGCAGGAACATCTACTATCTCTGATGCCAATGGGGATGTCCTATTCTATACAAATGGAACCTCCGTTTGGAATAGAGAAAATGGAAGAATGCCGAATGGTACTGAAATAGGAGGTGATAGCACTGCCGTTCAATCTGTCCTTATCATTCCTTTTGTTGAGGATGAAACAATGTATTATGTATTTACTACCAAAGAGGTATATGGTGATGAATCATATGAGCTGAAGTATTCAATAGTAGATATGAAAGCTGATAATGGCAATGGAGATGTTGTCTTAAAAGACATTACGCTTTATGCCAATAATACAGAAAGACTAGCCTCTTTAGAAGGAGGAAATGGCTATTGGCTTCTAGCACACGAGTATGGGAACAATACATTTAGGGCTTATCCAATAACAGAAAATGGTATTGGAACAGCCGTCATATCCTCTTATGGAGGAGAGCACTCATATAATGATCCAAAATTTGCCCAAAGTGGCATGAAATTTTCCGCAGATGGACAGAGAATTGCAGTCTCTATTGTTGATGGTATTGAGGACTATGTAGAGCTTTTTGATTTCGACCCAAATACAGGAGAAGTCTTAGAATTTGAATACCGGATAGACCTTAACGAGGGAGGATCAGCTAATGACGAAGTATATGATGTCCATTTCTCACCTGGCGGCAACAAACTGTTCGCTTCTTTAAATAACCGAAATAGTGGCTCCCCTGGTGGTCGAATTTTAGAATACAGAATCGACACATTTTCTACAGTTGCTTCAAGGTTCTCTTCAAGGACAGTTATAACAGAAACAGCCAGCTTGAATGTTAATTATGGACAAATACAAACTGGACCAAATGGAGCTGTTTATGTAGCTATTGAAACCCCAGGTAATCCTGGCGGATCTACCTTTGTAAGTCAAATAACTGCCAATGAAGACACAACCGCCACATCAGGATTCACTGAGAATGCTGTAGAGTTATTGGTTGGATATTCCAGGCTAGGTTTACCAAATATCGTTCAAAGTAATGCCAATCCTCAGCAAGAGCCATCTATGTCTGCTCCTGATGAGACTTGTGTAGAGGAACGAATAGAGATGACGGGGTCTGGCACATCCGATATAGATGTTTTCCGTTGGTCCATCACCAATCAAGATAGCGATTCAACGATCTTTAGTGCCGAAGGGCAAGATACAGCCTATGTATTCTCACCATCTGAAGCAGGGCTTTTCAACATATCATTAAACATCTCAAATAGATGTGGCTATGACACAACATTAGTACAACCCATCGAAGTATTAGCAACACCTGACCCTCCTTTGGTTCCACAGGCTATTTCAATCTGCGAGGGCCAGCCTACAGTAATAGATGCACTTGGTGATCCAGGAGTAGATGCAACAGGTCTAACATTCGAATGGACAAATAGCCAAGGTCAGGTAATTTCAACAAACAGAAGTTATTCCATCGATAGTGAAGAGATCTATACGATTACGATAGCAAATGCACTCGGCTGCTCAAGTACTGGAGATATATTTGCCGGACCACCTTTTGAGATTGAATTACCTGAAGCCAGTACTATTTGTCAGGATGCAGAGTTGATTTTAGACCCTAATGTTACTGCAAATAATTATATCTGGACAGTCATCAATCCAGACAATTCGACAACAACACTCCCAAATCAGAGAAGAGCTACTGTAAACAGCTCAGTACCTGGCGAATATATCTATGTGGTGTCAATTGAAGACCCAGTGTCAATAGGCTGTTTCACAAATGATACAACCAGAGTAACTATCAATCCTTTAGCTAATGCTTTAGCACAAAACATAGTCAACCCAGCATGTGGAGCCTCAGATGGAAGTTTTGAATTGAATTTGACCAGCTCAGGAGTGTATGATTACACAGTTACAGGCAACTCTGTAGGGACAGTAGACCAGGGCACCTTATCAGGGCCAATTAATCAGTTAATTGAAACCTTGGTGGCAGATACCTATACAGTAACCTTTACAGACGTAAGTAGTGGTTGTATCAACACTATTGAAAATATTCAAGTACAGAACGACCCACCTGACTTCACAATAGGTTCTATAACCCCTTCCGATGCAGATTGCTCGAATCCTACGGGCTCATTGCTAATAAACCTTAGTGCAGATGTTTTTCCAATATCATATGTCTTGACTAACACTGACGATGGCTCTTCATCTTTAGGAACAATTAATTCAGCAATAGTTGCCTCCACTTTTGATTTTGAAATCACTGGACTTTCTGGGGGCACATATAGTATCGAGGTCCGTTCAAATAGTGGTTGTCTTCAGAGTCAAACAGGAATTAATATAGATCAACCTCTACCGGTAGAACTTACTACCGAGCCCTTTATTGAGGCTTGTGGGGCAAACGCAAATTTAACAGCAAGTTCAACCACAACGGGTGCTACCTTCTTGTGGACAGGTCCAAATGGTTATTCTAATACCGGAGCTAATGTTAATGTCCCGGAAAGTGGTACATACACAGTAACGGCAAGTGCTGCCGGTTCATGTATCGTTAGCCAAGATGTAGTCGTTGACTTAACTATACAACCAAGCATTGTCATCAATACGATTGGAGACATATGTGATGGTGAGATCACTTTGGAAGCTGAAGTGACAAACCCTCAAGCCGGATCTACCTATGCTTACAGTTGGTCTAATGGAGCAACATCAAGAACTATTACAGTTAGTGCTTCAGGTGATTATACTGTTACCGCAAGACATGCTGATAATATCACATGCTTCAATCAGGTTACTGAAAACGTAAACATACCTGAAGAATTAAGTGCTACTCTTTCCTCTTCCCCTGCTTGTGATGATGGTTCACCAATTACCTTAAGGGTTAATGTGACATCAGGAACAGTAACAAATATTGTATGGACAAGAAATGGTCAAAATGTAGGTTCAGGACAAAGTATTAATATCCAGGATGAAGGGAGTTATACTGCAACTCTTTCCAACGTTGCAAACTGTACTTTTGAAAGAAGCATAAACATCAGCAGACAGGCTATTCCTGAAGGCGAATTACCAGATATTGAATACTTTTGCTCGACACGTACGAACAATCCAATACTATTAGCAGGGAGAGGTTTTGCAACTTATGAATGGACGAGAGATGGTCAGCCTTATCCTGCGGGAGGTAGAACTCTAACTGTTAATGAACCTGGCGATTATATAGTCACTATGACTACTGCCATAGGTTGTGTGCAAACAGATACGGTGACCGTTATCGAAAGCTGTGACCCTGAGGTTGTAGCTCCAAATGCTTTTGCACCAAGTAGTGACCCTCCAAATAATACCTTCTCAGTCTTCCCAAATGATTTTGTTGACAACTTTGTTATATTGATCTATAACCGTTGGGGAGAATTGATCTATCAAAGCAATACTCTTGAATTCAAATGGGATGGAACTGTTAATGGTGAGCTAGTTCAGGTCGGTACTTATCCCTACATTATGAAGTACACCTCTCTATTCGAGCCGGAGAGAGGGACTTTTGAACAACAAGGCTCTGTAGTCGTCATAAGATAAAATTTATTACCCATTATTCAGAAACGCATTAAAAAAGGCACTAAATGGTGCCTTACTATTAATCAACTTTTTAAGCACTATGCCTCCAGGGCAGCCACTCCTGGTAGAGTCTTTCCTTCCATATATTCTAAAAGTGCTCCACCTCCAGTGGAGACATATGACACGTCATTACCGTGACCAAAAGTATTAACTGCCGCGGCAGAATCGCCCCCACCTATCAATGAGAATGCTCCATTTTTAGTCGCTTCAACTATAGCTTCGGCTACAGATTTAGTTCCTGCTGAGAACTTAGACATTTCAAAAACACCCATTGGGCCATTCCAAAGTATTGTTCTAGATTCTTTGATAGACTGACTGAAAACTTCAGCAGCTTCTGGACCAATATCAAGTCCCATCCATCCTTCGGGAATAGAAGTATTATGACAGATCTGTGTCTGCGCATCGTTGCTAAATGCATCTGCAATTACTGAATCGATAGGAAGCATAAGATTCACCCCAAGCTCTTTTGCCTTTTTAATCAATCGATTCGCGAGATCGAGCTTATCTTCTTCGACTAAAGAATTACCAATATTACCACCGATGGCCTTAAAGAAAGTATAGGCCATGCCTCCTCCAATCACAAGGTTGTCTACTCTATCTAAAAGTCTTTCAATGATCAAGATCTTATCCGAGATCTTAGCGCCTCCCATAATGGCGGTATAAGGCTTTTGAGCATTATCTAATACCTTTTGGGCGTTATCGAGCTCCGCCTGCATTACATAACCACAGCCCTTCTCCTCAAAATATTGTGCTATAATAGAAGTGGAAGCATGCGCTCTATGTGCTGTTCCAAAGGCATCATTGATATAAATATCTCCATGGATGCTCAACTTCTTAGCAAAAGACTCATCCCCTTGAGTTTCCTCTTTGTAGAACCTGAGGTTATCCAACAACAAGACATCTCCACCTTTAAGCCTTGAAGACATCCCATTGGCTTCCTCTCCAATACAATCTCCGCCAAACTTAACATCTCGCCCAAGAACTCCAGAAAGGTGGTCGACTAGATGTTTTAGCGAGAATTTCTCTTCCGGACCGTCTTTAGGCCTGCCTAAATGTGACATTAAAACTACTGATCCATTATCATCTAGGACATGTTTAATGGTAGGAATAGCTGCCTTGATTCTTGTGTCGTCCGTGACTCGAAATTCACCGTCTAAAGGGACATTAAAATCCACTCTAATGAGTGCTCTTTTACCATTGAAATTGAAATCTTCTAAGCTTCTCATATTTATTTGGTTTGGGCTGTTGCCCTTTTAATTCTATCATTAATTGCTCGCCCCAATCCTTCTTCGGGAACGAATTCAGTTAGGATCGTATGGATCTTAGTATTTTCGTCCATTTGCCTTAAAGCCAAAAATAAGTTTTTAGCTGCCTCATTCAAATCGCCAGTAGCTGACAATTGAATTTGGTTCTTTGTTGGCAATTCCTTCAACAGATCCTGAAAAACGATTGCTCCAATCGCAGAAAAATCATGTGTTGCATTTAAATCGAAGTCATTAATTAATTCAATCGATTTACCGGGAGCATAATGACTTTTCAACATTCCCGGTGCAGAAGGCTTCGAACTTGAATGAATATTAACCTTAACACTTCCTATTAATGATTCAATTTGTTCTATGGCCAATCCTCCTAACCTCAACACCCTAGGGGGTTCATCTACAAAACTAACGATGGTGGATTCAACACCAACCTCACAGGCACCTCCATCCAAGATATAACTCAACTTATCTCCTAACTGATCATCGACATGCTTAGGTTGAGTTGGGCTGACGTAACCAAAAGGATTTGCACTTGGCGCTGCTAAAGGAAAATCTAACTGTGATAAAAGTTCGAGTGTCAAAGGGTGTGAGGGAATTCTTACGGCAACTGTATCTAATCCAGAAGTCACAAGATCCGGGATCAATTTCTTTTTTCTCAGCAAGATGGTCAAAGGCCCTGGCCAATATCTATTTATTAGCTGATGTGCTAACTCAGGAATTTCCTCCACGAACATTTCAACTTTTTCAATTGAATTAGTATGAACAATTAAAGGATCGAAAGAAGGCCGGTTCTTTACTTTGAAAATTGAAGTAACTGCCGATTCATTAAAAGCATTACCTGCCAAACCATACACAGTTTCTGTAGGAACAGCAACTAGCTTGCCTTCTTCAAGGTGTTTTTTTACTACTGAAATATCTTGCCCAATAGTAGCCACTTTTACTTACAGTTTTGAGAAATTGCTTCAGCCGCTGCCCCAAAATTAAGACTTTGCGCACTCGAGAGATACTCGCATCCTTCCGTTCTCTTTTCTAAAGCTAGCTCAGCTAATCCCAGCCAATAATAGGCCTCTCCATAATCCGGCTTCATCTCTATAGCTTTTTTCAAGTCAAAAATAGCATCGTCAGAATTATTGATCCTGAGTTCTGCCTTGCCCTTATTAAGATAAAGCAAAGGATTATTCGGCTCCATTCGCAAAGCGAATTCATAGTCGAAAAGAGCCCGATCAAACTCACTATATTTAAAAAGTATCGCACCTCGGTTTACATAGGCATCAACCACATCTGGTTGAATTTGAATCACATAGTCATAATCTAGCATTGCTTCATTATCTCTACCTAAGAGCCTAAAAGCATTACCTCTATTAAAGAAAGCCTGATACTGAGTAGTATCAGAATTGATGGCGGTTGTGAACACCTCAATAGATTCATCCAATTGACCGATACGAAGTAATGCAACGCCTTTGGCATTAAGAGCAGTATAGTTGTAAGGGTTCTGCTCTAAAGCTGAATTGAATTTTTTAATCGCTTCTGCATAATTCTCAACCCCCATTAAATTCCTTCCTTCTTCTACAAGTTCCTCTTCCGAAGGTGAACATGAAAAAAGTAAAAATACGAATAATATGCCTGTTAGTGATTTGAATCTAAGATGGGTCATACTTGAAGTTTAGACCGCAAAGATAGTCGAGACATTGAACTTCAAAAACTCAATTTCTCTGAAGGATGACTCTTCTCACTTCACTCTGACCTTTATAGGTTACGCGAATGAGGTAAACTCCATTGGCAACAGGATTTCCATAGACATCATTTCCATCCCAAAAGAACTCATTCTCCCCCCTAAAGCCTAAATTACTTGAGATCAATCGAATTTGATTACCCTGAGTGTCATAGATTCTAATTAGGACAAATTGAGTTTCTGGTAAGTTGATTTTGATTGCAACATCTTCTGAAAAAGGATTAGGATAAAGTTCCTCTAAAAGAAACTCCCCCACTGCGATCTCTTCTGGTTGAACAACATTACTGACCTGAGATGTGAATAACCCATTCCCGTGTGTTGCAGCAACTATCTTCCCATCAGATCTTCTATAATCGATCATATTAACAACTGAATTACCGATGCCACTCTGAGACTCTTGATCCCAAATCGTGTTTCGACCATCGACCAATAGTGAGGAATAGAGACCAGTAGTAGTCCCTGCAAAATAAGTATTTGCTCCATCGATGGTAGGCACTATGCTTACCCATCGAACAGATGGACCATTACCACTTCCATCAGGATTTTCTTCAAGGTTACCCGAGATATCAGTAAACGTTAGGCCTCCATTGGTAGACCTGAAAATGCTCGGAACTCCATAATTCGAATAACAAACTAGTAAGTGATTGGCATCAGTTGGATCTATCGCAATAGATCGGATATAGGATCCATTTCCTGATGAACCATTATTAGGAGTTATATTTTGTGTCAGTTCTATGACTGAATAATCTAGAGAGTGGACATTGATCACTTTGAATAACTGTCCATTCCCTGTTCCATAATACAATACGTTTCTGGGTTCAGTAGAGACTTGAATGGCTGTAATTGACCCGGCTTCGACCTCGGTTCTTTCCAGTTGCTTCCAATTTACCCCTGTAGGTACCTGTTCGCCACCCGGGATTTGAGAAAGGTTTCTATTATACCAAACATGACTCCCCCCCGCCAGATACATTCGATTGGTATTGTTTGGGTCAAGTACATAAGGATTGATAAATAGATAAGGCTGAGAAGGGTCTGAGGCACCTCCTGTTGGGTCAACTCGTGCAAAAGAGGTGATCTGCGCTTCACTGTTAATCGTTAGCCTGTAGATCTGAGAATTCTGAAAAGACATGTAATAATAAACTCCTATTGGTGTAGTAGCCGTAAAACCGCCATCACCACCAATTACATTTATTCCATTAGGTCCATTATTAAAATCTTGATCAAAGGTGAGGATTGATCCGTTATCCTGAGTGCCACCAATAG
>Ga0209653_1003359_pt1 | contig 10985 bp, 10 predicted proteins | sample SaaInl6LU_22_DNA_FD_184644 | JGI IMG/M metagenome (GOLD analysis project Ga0209653, IMG submission 184644) | Marine microbial communities from expanding oxygen minimum zones in the Saanich Inlet - ESP_116LU_22_DNA (SPAdes) (version 2) | ecosystem: Environmental > Aquatic > Marine > Intertidal... | reverse complement strand
TCTATGGTGTTTTCAGCCTTTGGAAAAATGCTATAATCTTCTTTTAAGATTTTATTCAATGAGGTATATTTCCAAGCTTCGTTTTTTTTGGTAGGAAAACCTTCATTTTCAAAAATTTTAATCGCCTCACCACGTAATTCATTGATAAAGGAATTGTCTATTGAATTTTGATTTTCAAAAGCAATAAATGACGATAAAAGTTTTTCTTTTAATTCCATAAATTACATTTTAGGCATTTTGATTGGCCTCTTGTTTGATCCAATCGTATCCTTTTTCTTCTAATTCAAAGGCCAATTCTTTTCCTCCAGATTTTACAATTTTCCCATTATAAAGCACGTGTACATAATCTGGAACAATGTAGTCTAACAGTCTTTGGTAATGTGTAATGACTAGAGTGGCATTGTCTTTAGTTTTTAATTTGTTGACACCATTTGCAACAATTCTTAGTGCATCAATATCCAATCCCGAATCGGTTTCGTCCAAAATGGCAAGTTTTGGTTCAAGCATAGCCATTTGAAAGATTTCATTTCGTTTTTTTTCACCTCCTGAAAATCCCTCGTTTAGAGACCTAGAAAGGAATTTTCTGTCAATTTCTAAAAGTTCAGATTTTTCACGTATACGCTTTAACATTTCGCTGGCAGGCATATCATCCAATCCTTTTGCTTTACGTGTTTCGTTCAACGCAGTTTTGATGAAATTTGTTACCGTTACACCTGGAATTTCTACAGGATATTGAAATGATAAAAAGATACCTTTATGTGCTCGTTCTTCTACACTCAATTCACTAATGTCTTCCCCTTCAAAAAGAATAGAACCTTTTTCGATTTCATAGTCCTCTTTTCCTGCAATGACTGATGCAAGAGTACTTTTGCCGGAGCCATTTGGCCCCATTATGGCATGCACTTCACCTGGTTTTATGTCCAAGTGGATTCCTTTTAAAATAGACTTTTCGTCTATGTGAGCGTGGATATTATTTATCTTTAACATAATTATTCTGTCCCTAGAATTAAGGTGTTTTTTGCTTGTTTTTTTTGGGAAACGGATATAATTTCTACAATATCAAATTTCTTTTCCCATTTTATTTTCTCGTCTTCCTCAGTAGAAATATTTCCTTTGAGTTCTACATAAATTATTTCTGAAGTCTTTGCTTTAAGCGCTTTTGCTTTTTCATTCAATTCTAGAGTTTTTTCATTCATGTAAACACCATAAATTTCGTCTTTGGTTTGCAATACTGCAGCATCCTCAAAAAAAATATAACTACCTTTAATCGTTGATAGCTGCTCGGAATTGTTTTTACATCCAAAACTGAGAATGAACAATATTAAAAAAACTAGTTTCTTCATAGTATAACATTTACCCAACAGAGCCTTCTAGGCTTATTTCTAATAATTTTTGTGCCTCAACTGCAAATTCCATAGGCAGTTTATTTAAAACATCTTTACTAAATCCATTGACAATTAGTGCAATGGCTTTTTCAGTATCAATACCTCTTTGGTTACAATAGAAAATCTGATCTTCACCAATTTTACTTGTGGTAGCTTCGTGTTCAATTTGGGCGGTTTTATTTTTGGCTTCAATGTATGGAAATGTGTGTGCTCCACATTCATTTCCCATTAACAAACTATCACATTGAGAAAAGTTACGAGCATTTTCTGCTCGAGAGCTGACATGAACCAACCCTCTGTAACTGTTTTGAGATTTACCTGCAGAAATACCCTTACTAATAATGGTTGATTTTGTATTTTTCCCCAAATGAATCATTTTTGTTCCTGTATCGGCTTGCTGATAGTTATTGGTTACTGCAATTGAATAAAATTCTCCAACAGAGTTGTCACCTTTCAATATACAAGAAGGATATTTCCAAGTTACGGCACTACCTGTTTCTACTTGTGTCCAAGAAATTTTTGCATTTTTTTCGCAAAGTCCTCGTTTGGTTACAAAATTGTAAACACCACCTTTGCCTTCAGCATTACCTGGGTACCAATTTTGAACCGTCGAATATTTAATTTCTGCATCATCTAAAGCAATAAGTTCTACCACTGCGGCATGAAGCTGATTTTCGTCTCTACTTGGTGCAGTACAACCCTCAAGATAACTTACATAACTGCCTTCGTCGGCCACAACCAATGTGCGTTCAAATTGGCCTGTTCCTGCTTGATTTATTCTAAAGTATGTCGATAATTCCATCGGACAACGCACGCCTTTTGGGATATAGCAAAAACTTCCATCACTAAAAACGGCACTATTAAGAGCTGCATAATAGTTGTCTGTTTTTGGAACAACTGTTCCAATGTGTTTTTTAACTAATTCAGGGTGTTTTTTAATAGCTTCTGAAATACTCATAAAGATGATGCCTTTTTCAGATAATGTTTTTTTGAAAGTTGTAGCAACAGAAACAGAATCAACAACAACATCCATGGCCACACCAGCTAATTTTTTTTGTTCATCTAATGAAATTCCAAGCTTTTCAAATGTGGCTAAAAGTTCTGGATCAACATCATCAATACTCTCATATTTTGGCTTGCTGTTGGGCGCAGAGTAGTATGAAATTGCTTGAAAATCAGGTTTTTCATAAGATACATTGGCCCAGTCAGGCTCTTCCATTTCTTTCCATATTTTAAAGGCATCCAAGCGCCACTCAGTCATCCATTCTGGCTCATTTTTTTTCTTTGAAATGGCACGCACAATCGATTCATCAAGACCAACAGGAAATGTGTCAGATTCTATATCTGTATAAAAACCATATTCGTATTGCTTGGTTTTTAGTTCTTCTCTTAAATCGTCTTCAGTATATTTATTCATACTAATTTTAGTTCGTTTTTTATAAAGAGAATGATTCTCCACAACCACATGTACGGTTGGCATTAGGGTTATTAAATATAAAACCGCTTCCATTAAGGCCGCCGGAGTAATCCAAAGTTGTTCCTATGAGATAGAGAAAACTTTTTTTATCAACGATAATTTTCACACCATTGTCTTCGAAAACTTTATCACTTTCAATTTGCTCTCGATCAAATTTAAGGTCATATGATAGACCAGAGCATCCTCCACTTTTTACTCCAACACGGACAAAGTCTTTTTGAGGATCAAAACCGTCTTCAAGCATCAATGATTGTACTTTATTTTTTGCTATTTCGCTTACCTTTATCATTACTTCTTATATAGATACTTTCTAAATAAAGAGCAAATATACAACATAACACCTATACAATGCTACTTCCTAACATTATATTAGCATATGCATAAATAGGTTTTTGTTATGGGTGAGCGTATTGAGGATTGGTGATAAATTCGAAGTCAGAGAGCGAAAGTAAAAATTGTTTTAAATTTTCCTTATCTGTTGTACTAAGCTGCACTCCGCCTTGTGCTACTTTTTTCATCAATGGATCAATAGTTGGAGAATTTTGAAGCCCTTCGCTGTAGTGATTAATCACTTCTTCTATTGTTGCAAAACGGCCATCGTGCATATAAGGAGCGGTAAATGCTAGATTTCTTAGAGATGGAGTTCTGAATTTTCCATTATCATTTGGGTCACCAGAGGCATCACCTAAACCTAAATCAGATGGATTGGTGTCTAAGCCATTATTGTGAAATTTATTATCGGTCCACAGTGGATTGTTTTCGCTTCCATGACAATGAAAACAATCTCCACGATTTTCATCCATAAATATGTTGAACCCTTCAAGTTCTTGAGGGCTTAGCGTGGCTTCTCCCAAAAGATATCTATCAAATTTTGAATTTGCAGAAATAATGGTGCGTTCAAATTGTGAAATTGCTTTGCTGACCATTACAGAGTCGATTTCAGAAGTTCCAAATGCTTGTTCAAATAGGGTTGGGTAATTTGGGTCTTGTTGCAAGCGTTGCACCACATTATCCAATGTATTATGCATTTCAATGGGGTTTGTAATAGGATCAAAAACTTGACGTTCCAAACTTAATTCTCTTCCATCCCAGAAAAATTTATCATCGTAATTCCATGCCAAATTGAAAAGTGGCATGCTGTTTCGTGTCCCCTCAATGTTATCTATACCAATACTAAACTGTAAATTATTCGTAAATGCCTTTTGTGGCGCATGACAGGTAGCACATGATTGTGTATTATCAGCTGATAATTTTTTATCAAAAAATAGTTTTTTCCCAAGTGCAATTCCTTCTTCGGTAAGAGGATTGTTTGTTGGAATTACAGGGGGCAAAATACGACCTTGAAAAACCTCTGGAATATCTAAACTAACAGGTTTTGGAACATAACCATTGAAGGTGCTTGGCTCATCTTTTGAACAAGAAAAACAAGCGATTAAAACAATTAGACTATATTTTATAATTTTATTCAATAGAGACTAAATTAAAAACATTTTGACCATTTTGATACATTAGAATTTGAGCTGTACTATTGGGCATCAACATTTGATTGTATTCATTTAAATTCCAAGTGTTTGGTTGTTTAAACCATTGAGCAATATTCATTGCAATGGTAATTTCAGTTGTACCAGTCAGTGTTATTTCTCCTAAGCTAACTTCAAAAAAGGTGTCTTGTGGGAAAGTAGGATTTGGCCCCGGATTGTCTACAGCCCGAATTGCGTGATAATTATAACCCGATTCTACATTTGAACTGTTAATGTATTTACCGTCCATCTGCATGTAGTGGTAACCGCCACCAAGCATAACAGGGACATTCCATGTTGCAGAATTTAAATCTGCATAAGTACCATCTGTATTGTCTTCATTTGTAAATCCAAAAACAAAGGAAATATCAGAATAACTACCCACAGCAACAGTTTGATTTGTAGAAAAATTCAATGAGTTAGCATCCTCTAAATCGACTAAATTATATTCATCGATTGTGATGACTTCCCCCGTGTTTTTAGTTAATTTTATTTTAGAAATTAAATAGCGTAAGCGCTCTATGCTAAGTTCATTTCCATATGCATTTGTAAACTGAATACTGTTAAAATCAGAGTTTGAAACCTCCGTTTCTTCCCATTTGTGTGTGAATTTAAAATTCACAGCCGTAACTGGACTAATGTTATCATCATTGTCTTTTTCACAAGCCACAAATACAAGTGTAAATACTAAAATTATAAGCTTAAATTTCATTATTTTGCTTTTATAATTAATAGGTCTGAAAACCCTTTATTTTCAGAAATGTCAATATCCGAACTATTGGTATTACCAACCCCAACAATGCTTCCATTATTGAGTTCTGTTATACCCATCAACAAATCTACATCGTTCCCACCAATAGTTTTTTGCCACATTACATTTCCTTGTGCATTGATTTTAAAAATCCATGCATCATTTTGCCCATTATTTTTAGTCAAATTTCCATCAGAACTTCTGGAATTTCCAGCCACTAGAAATTCATTATTTTGAGTTTTATAAATGGCTTTTACACCATCAAAACTACTACCTCCAAAGGTTTTTTCCCATAGTAAATCGCCATCAGAATTTATTTTTATAATCCAAACATCTGCTGCGCCATTATTTGTAGAAAGGTCAATGTCATTGCTTCTTGAATCGCCAGCAATTAAGAAGTTGCCATCTGCTGTAGAAGTAATAGTTCTTGCTTCATCAATTTCGGTTCCACCAAATGACTTTTCCCAAAGTAAAGTGCCAGTATTATTTAGCTTGACCACCCAAAAATCATAGGTGCCTTTGTTGTTGTTAATATCAACATCATCACTATCAGAAGAGCCCATAATTAGGAAATTTCCGTCTTGTGTTTGTATAGAATCATAGGCTGTATCTGTAAATGTTCCTCCAAAATATCGGCTCCATTGTAGGTCGCCCATTGCATCTATTTTGACCACCCAATAATCTCCACCCGCATGGCGTTCCATATTCATTCTATTATTACCAGCACCATCTGATGCTGAAACATCAAGAACACCCGATAATAAGAATCCATTATCTTGGGTTTGAATTATAGAAAAAGCACTATCTGCACCTACGTAACCAAATGATTTCTCCCAAACGATTGTTCCAGATGCGTCTAGTTTCGCTACCCAAAAATCATTGCTTCCAGAGTTATTTGAAACATTACCATCATTACTTTTACTACTTCCCAAAATGGCATAACCTCCATCATTTGTTGTTATTAAATCTTCTCCACGATCATCGTCCGAGCCTCCATAAACTTTTTGCCATTGCTGCTGACCAGAGGCATCAAATTTTAATAACCAATAATCATACGATGTATCAGTTTTGTTAAATATATCACCGTCCATACTTTGAGTGTAGCCCAAAATAGCATAACCGCCATCTGATGTACTAACAACAGATTGTGCGCTTTCGTTTTTGGTGCCGCCAATAGTTAAAACTTCTTCAACTTCAACAGATTGAGTTTCAGTCGGTTGAATATATTCGGAGGAATCACAACCTAGAATAATACTTAGGATGAAAACAAAACAACTGTATTTTATGTTTTGTATGGAAGTCATAGTTTTGAATCTTATTCACTTTTTTTAACAAGAAATAGTCCTTTTTCAATATCGCTTATGACTATATTTTTGCTTGCAAAATAGGGGTAAACGTTCCATACGCCATTAAACGCTGCATTATCATTACTTGGATAAGTGTCAAAAAAGCCAACTTCATTCATGTTTTGATTTCCTATATTACTGACATCAATTTCTCGCATTCCAGCTCTGTAGCTTGCCAAGAAATAACTGTCACCAACAGTGTAACCATTATGGTCTATAGAGGTATTTTGAGCAATATATTCAAAACTAAGGGTAGGATTGTCTAAATCGCTAAAATCAAAAATAATGGTGCGTGTGTTGGTGCCAATACTTAGTTCGTCTAGTTCATCGCCAACAATAAAATAGCGTAAATCTTCTGTAAACCAACCTTGGTGTGTGTAATTAATATTACTATATCCAATAGTTGAAATAGTCACAGGATTTGATTTATCTGTAATATCTGCAATAACAACTTCATCTTCATTACTTCCGATAAGAATTTCTTTTCCTGTATAATCTGTATCTGGGCCATTATAAGTTACAACTTGCGCATCATGTGAGTAGCCTCCATTACCAAATCCACCTTCTGAGACAGGCGCTGTTGGGTTTTGAATATTAATAAACAATGGGCCTCCGTTATATGGGCCATTTCTGCTAGTACCAACAACATATGCATAACCAGAGTCTTCATTGATGACAATGTTATGAGCACTTCCAAAATCTGAAAAGTGAGTATCAGCATTAAATTCTACAGGTGGGTTTTGTACATTTCTTAGCCGTGTCAAATCGAAAACTTGCATACCATGATTATTGGCTTCACTTACAATAAAAGCATGATTTTGATACACCTTTATATCACGCCAAATGCTGTTAACAGTGGCGGTAGGTAATATGCCAATAAGTTTTAAATTATTTGGACTAGTTATATCGACAAAAGCGGTGTGAGAAGACAAACCAACTAGAGCATATTCTTTTCCATCTGTAGGGTCTGTCCATCCCCAAGAGTCATTTCCGGAAATATTACCTCCAGGGTTAATGCTTAAATCTTGTAATGACAAATAGCCAACCAAATCGTAGCCATTACATGGATAATTTCCTGCTAAGCCATTTTCACAGGGAATTGTAGTAAATGTTATATTATCACAAACATTTCCTATTCCATCTTCATCACTATCCTCTTGGTTTGGATTGGCATCGTTTGGGCAATTGTCACAAGCGTTTCCAACTCCGTCATCGTCGTCATCTTCTTGATTTGGATTTGCAGCACCTGGGCAATTGTCACAGGCATTGCCAATATCATCACTGTCGTTATCTTCTTGTTGAGAATTTTCAACGGATACACAGTTGTCACAAATATCACCTATACCATCTTCATCACCATCCTCTTGATTTGGATTTGCAGCACTTGGGCAATTGTCGATAGTATTATGAATTCCATCACCGTCTCCATCGGGATAAGTGTTCCCTGTGGGTTCATCATCACCACAATTCAATAGTAGTCCAGAAAGTGAAATTAAAATTGAAAGGATAAAAATTTTGTTATAATTCATGTTTTAAGATTTAGTATTTGGATAGCACAATTTACATTAAAATCTATTATAAAATATTAAAAAATTCATAATAACTGTATTTTTGCAATATGATAGAAGACAAAAATCAAAAGAAAACAGCATTATCTGAATTGGGAGAGTTTGGATTAATTGAACATTTGACTACTAATTTTTCAATAAAAAATTCAAGCACTATTCTTGGAATTGGCGACGATGCTGCAGTGTTAGATTTTAAAGGAAAATCGGTTGTAGTTTCTACAGATTTGTTGGTAGAGGGTGTTCATTTTGATTTGAGCTATATGCCATTGAAACACCTTGGTTATAAAGCTGTAATTGTGAATTTATCAGATATTTATGCAATGAATGCTCGTGCAACTCAAGTGACCGTTTCTATTGCAGTATCAAATCGTTTTGGATTGGAAGCTTTAGAAGCTTTATACGATGGAATTCATACTGCTGCAAAAGTATATGGGGTAGATGTAATTGGTGGAGATACAACATCTTCTACAACTGGCCTTACAATTTCTATTACTGCTATTGGAGAAATAAATGCTTCAGATGTTGTAAAAAGAAGCGAAGCAAAACCTAATGATTTATTGGTGGTTTCGGGTGATATTGGTGCAGCTTATTTAGGACTTCAGGTTTTAGAGCGTGAAAAAGAAGTATTCAAAGTGAATCCAAATAATCAACCTGATTTGGATGCATATACATACATAATTGAACGTCAACTTAAACCCGAAGCTCGAAAAGATATTGTACAATTACTTAAAGATTTAGATGTAAAACCCACATCAATGATCGACATAAGTGATGGATTATCATCGGAAATAATTCATTTGTGCAAACAAAGTAATGTGGGCTGCGATTTGTATGAAGATAAAATACCGCTGGACCCTCAGGTAATTTCAACTTGCGAGGAGTTTAATTTAGACAGTACTACTATTGCACTTAGCGGGGGTGAGGATTATGAATTGCTAATGACAATTAGTCAAGACGATTATCCAAAAATTAAAGCAAATCCAAATTTAACAGTGATTGGATATATGACAGATGTTAGTTCTGGAATACATTTGGTGACTCGTGGTGACGAAAAAATACCACTTACAGCACAAGGTTGGAATAGCTTAAATCAAGGTTAATTTTTCCATTGCAAACTTTCCATAAACCGTATGATATCATTTTTGATATAATCTACAGCAGGGAATATGGAATCATAGTTTGGACGTGCTCTGAAGTATAATGCACCAGAAAGGAAATGTTTCTTTTTGTCTGAAACAAAAAATTGAATTTGAGAGGCTACTGGGCCTTTCAAATCGAATAACTTTCCATAAACATTGGTTTGTTCATTTTTAAAAGCACGCTCAGAAACCTCTCGTGCTATTTTTGCATGTTTTTGTGTTATGGATTGCGACTCAGAAATATAATTTTTCAAATTGTTATTTAGAGTGTTGTAGGTTAAATAAACTGTAGCATTTAATGAAGGATAGTTGAGGTTTAATCCTAATTTTTTTTTGTTTTTTGATATGGTTTCAACTGTAGATAGTTTGTTTTTATCAAATGTAAAAGGCAGTTGAGGTTCAATATTTTGATAATTTGCTTTGGGGTAATCTAAACTTAAATATGCTTTTGGTTTAGGCACGCTTACATCTTGGCAGGACCAACATAAACAAATCATTAAAATAAAAAACCGAGGCATTATTTTTTTAGAGTAACTTTTAATTGTTTAATTCTTTTATTATCGATGCTTTCAATAACAAAAGTGAATGTATTAAATTTTATTTTTGATTTAATTTTCGGAAAGCTTTTTGAAATTTCAAGAACAAACCCTGCAAGGGTTTCAGCTTCTCCTTTTTCCTTTTCAAAAATAGACTCATCTTCGAGTTTCACAATTCTATAAAAATCTTTTAGCGTTGTTTTGCCTTCAAACACATAATTAAAATCGTCAATTTTTGAATAAATCAAATCATCATCATCAAATTCATCACTAATATCCCCAACGATTTCCTCAATAACATCTTCCAAAGAAACAACTCCTGATGTACCGCCATATTCGTCTACTACAATAGCTAAGTGTATTTTCTTTTCCTGAAACTCCACCATTAAGTCGTCCAATTTTTTGTTTTCTGGAACAAATAGTGGTGTTCGAAGTAGACTGTTCCAATCAAATTCTTTTTTGTTTAAATGTGGCAATAAATCTTTCGCATACAAAATTCCTAAAACAGAGTCTATAGAGTTGTCATAAACTGGTATTCTAGAATATCCATTAGCAATTATTTGTGGAATAATTTCTTTAAAACTTAATGTGCTTTCAAGTCCAAAAATATCAATACGTGGGCGCATCACTTGTTTTGTATCGGTATTACCAAATGACACAATTCCTTGAAGAATTTTTTGTTCTTCTTTAGTTGTGTCTTCTTCACTTGTTAGCTCCAATGCTTGAGAAAGATAATCAACATTTAGACTTGATTTTTGTTTACCTAATCGCTTGTGAATTAACAAAGTAACCTTTCGCATAGGCATACTAATGGGTGAAAATAAAAGGTCTAAAACTTGTAGCGGTCTTGCCATAAATTTTGAAAACTTCAAATTATTTCTGTTGGCATAAACTTTTGGCAAAATTTCTCCAAACAATAAAATAAGAAAAGTAATTATGAAAACCTCCACAAAAAATACCAGATCAATTTTAAATAGAATCAAGTTAATTTTGGTGTCAACACCACTAAATAGACGTTCGCTTAATGCTGCAAAGAGGATAACAATTCCGATGTTTATAAAATTATTAGCCACCAAAATAGTTGCTAGTAACTTCTTAGGGCGTTGCAAAAGTGAGTTTATAATATTTAGGGCTTTTGAAGGATGGCTCTCTTCGGCTTCTAAATCGGCTTTTGTAAGTGAAAAAAGAGCAACTTCTGCACCAGAAATTAGAGCAGAACAGCATAATAGAATTATGAGGAATAACCCGCCAAATGCTAGAGTT
>Ga0209653_1003357_pt1 | contig 10994 bp, 5 predicted proteins | sample SaaInl6LU_22_DNA_FD_184644 | JGI IMG/M metagenome (GOLD analysis project Ga0209653, IMG submission 184644) | Marine microbial communities from expanding oxygen minimum zones in the Saanich Inlet - ESP_116LU_22_DNA (SPAdes) (version 2) | ecosystem: Environmental > Aquatic > Marine > Intertidal... | reverse complement strand
GGAGATTATAAGACTGCTAAGGGTTTGTTCCAAAGTGATTTTTCAGGTTTTAAAACAGACAGACTGCCTTATTTTTTGGCAGACATTTATTTTAGAGAAGGCAACTATCAGGCTGCTATTGAGTCTGCATTAGGCTATTTGCCCAAGGCCAATCGTTCAGAAGTTTCCCAGCTGAGCAAGGTAGTGGGAGAGGCCTATTTTAGCCTGCAACAATATGAGAAAGCCATTCCGTATCTATTAGATTACAGGGGAAACAGGAGGGTTTGGCGCGCAGAAGATTACTATCAATTGGGCTATTGCTATTATATCACTGGCCAATCAAAAGAAGCCATAGCGCAGTTTAACAAGATTTTAAACCAAGAAACTGATGTAGTGCAGAATGCTTATTATTTGTTGGCTGCAGCTTATTTAAAGGAAAACCAAAAATCACAGGCACTCAACGCATTTAAACGTGCAGCAGATTTTAATTTTAACACAGATATTCAAAAAGAAGCCCGCTATAATTATGCCCAACTCAGTTATGAGATAGGCAATCCTTATGCGTCTCTTCAAGAGGTTTTTGACCAATTTATCACTGCTTACCCCAAGGATTCCAGAGCTGCCTCCCTAGAAGAACTCCTGCTGGAAGCCAGTTTGTTGGAGGGAGATTTTCAAGCTGCTTTGGCACTATTGGCCCAGCGAAATCCTAAGGATGTAAAAACCAGACAATCCATAGGCTTGCAAGCAGGACTCATGGCCATGGAGCAAAAGCAAATTACATTGGCTCAAGAGTATTTTAAAACGCTAATTGCCCTAGATACCCATTCAGCAGCAGCAACAGAAGCCCTTTTTTGGCAGACTGAACTGGCCCTAAGAACCTATGCGTATTCCAATGCATTTGCTTTTCTAGCAGGTATTGAGAATGCATCTCTTCTACCGGATCGCTTGCGCTTATTATTACCCTACCAAAAGGGCTATGCTTTTTTTAAAACAAAAGAATTTACCCAGGCTATTAGTGCGTTTAAACAATTTTTAAGTCAGACCCAATCCATCACTGATTTAGAGGTAGAACGGAACCAAGCTGCTCTTAGAATAGCTGACGCTCAGTACAGCAGTGGTCAATTTTCAATGGCCATTTCTAGTTATGAGTCCGTGGCAAAATCACAGCCCCAAGCAGCAGCTTATGCTGAATTTAACAAGGCTATGGCATATGGATTAAATGGAAATACCGCTAAAAAAATAGGGGTATTAAAGTCCTTTATTGGCCGTTTTCCAAGACACAATTACCTGCCAAAAGTTTATTTAGAATTAGGGCTAAGTGAAGCAGCACAAGAAAATAGCCCTCAGGCAATCGTTTATTACGACCGCCTAATCGCAGAATTTCCTACAAGCGATTTAGTGCCTCAGGCCATGTTGAGAAAAGGATTGCTGTTGTTTAATACCTCTGAAACAGACGCCTCTTTAAAAACATTCCAAGACTTAGTGACTCGTTTTCCAAAGTCCGCCTCTTTTGCTCAAGCCGTTTCTGCGGCAAAGCGAATATATATTGACCAAGGGCGTTTAAGTGACTACAGAAAATGGGTGGCCCAATTGAATTTGCCTCAAGAGTCAGAGGCTTCTTTGGAAAAACAGACCTATGATCAGTTGAATAGGACCCTGTCATCTTTGGACCGCGAAGCGCAAATGAACAGATTTGAACAGTATCTAAAAGATTTTCCCAACGGAGCGAACGCATTAAGTGTTAGTTATAGTTTGGCCCTGCTTTACACCCAAACTGCTCAAGACAACAAGGCATTCCCATTGTATGATTTTGTAGCTAAGGCAGCATCTATACATGCAGAAGCAGCCTTGGTCGCATACATAAAACTACAACTAGAAAAAGGCTTTGGAGAAAATCCAGAAGCCGCTTTAAAGCAATTATTGTCTAGGTCACAAGACCCCGCTAATAAGGCCTATGCTTTGTCTAATCTCATGCGTTTGAGTTATGAAAACCAATCTTTAGAGGAAGCATTGAACTACGCCCAATCTGTAATGGCTCTCGCTGAGGTGCCAGAGGAGATAAAGCAAGACGCTCAGATTATGTTGGCTAGAGGCGCTCACAGTAAAGGAGACGCTGCGGCAGCCATTGCTGGCTATACCTCGCTCAAGGAAGTAGCTTCTGGGGCCTTGGTCGCAGAATCTTTGTACTGGTTGGCTTACTATAAAAATGCGTCGGCAAACTACGAGGCTTCCAATGAATTAATTCTTGAACTGGCCAGTGATTACGGTGCCTATAAAAAGTGGTCTGCTAAGGGACTCCTTCTTATGGGGGACAATTTTTTTGCCTTAGAAGATTTATTTCAAGCCCAGTATTTGTGGCAGAATGTATTAGAAAATTTCCCGCAATACCCCGAATTAATGAGGGAAGCAGAAACTAAAATAGCCCAGTTAGAAGACGCCAAATTAAATGAAGACACAGATGCTTAAAAACAACCTATACTTTTTATGGCTCTTTTTATTGGCCACAAGCCCAATTTTGGCTCAGGACCAAGACTTGGGTACAGAGTCTGTTACGGTGGTAAAGAATTATGCCCCAGTTATTTTAATAGGAGCTAAGCCCCTTATAGCACCCATTCTCAAAGAGGTTTCATGGGATCAAAAAAGAACCTTAACCTATCGTATCAAAGAATTTCCTGTAGCCTCTAATTTCATCCCGCAATTGGCCGCACCAGACGCCTTGCCAGCTGAGAAAGCCCCTAAGTCTTACAATACTCTGGTGCACTTGGGTTTGGGAAGTAGGAGTACGGCAGCGCTTTGGGCAGACAGTCAGATAAAGCAATCTAGATATGCCCATATTGGGTTACAACTCATGCATAACAGTATGGTGCAGGACCTTCCTGAGGTAGATTGGGACAGCAATTTTTTTGACACCCAATTACAAGGAAGTTATTATTTTTCCAAGCGCAAAAAACACTACCAGGCCGGAGCGTCACTCCAGCATATGGCCTATTCCTGGTATGGAATGCCAATCATGCAAGGCGGAATAGCGCAGCTTTCCATAGCAGTTCCGGTATATGATTTACAGCAAAACTATTTTTCCACTGAAATATTTGGATCTTTTAGGCAAGATACAGGCGCGTTGGAGTCCTTGAGTATTAGAGGGGGCGATTTTAGAGATGCCACCCAATCCAATGCCCAGAAAATTAATGTTCATGGGAATGGACGCTTTATGCTTGGAGACAAACCCCTGTTTTGGAATGCCAGTTACGATTTTAGATCAGGGCAGTTTAGCAACCCACCGCTGTCTTCTTTTGACCAAAGCACCGGATTGGGGTATCAGATTCATAAAGTAGCTTTAAATCCTGTGATTGAGTTGGCTGGCGCCGATGCTTTTTTTAAGCTAGGGTCAAAAATAATATACTCCAATGGACTAAAGATTTACCCAGATATTTATGGGCAATACGCCCTTGTGACAGATTTCGTGAGTGCTTTTGCCCGTCTAAGTGGAGATTTTAACTTAAATGATTACGCTTCTTTTGTTCAAGAGAACCCCTTTGTGTCTCCTTCGCTAGAAGTACTTCCTTCTGACCAGCGTTATGCATTTGAATTGGGGGTAAAAGGGGGTGGAGCTGCTTTTTCCTATACCTTGTCATGGATGGAAAACAGCACAAACAACCAGGCATTGTTTGTGCAGAATCCCAAGAATTATTTAAACGCCTATGAAAAACAGTTTAATTACGGCAACAGCTTTGAGGTGGTCTATGACGCAATAGATACCCAGCGTTTGGGGGTTGGTATAGAAGCAGCGCCATTACAAGGGCTGAGTCTCTCAGGCCATTACCATCGTTTTGATTATACTACCACTCCAGCCCAAGAGGCTTGGCATTTACCCAAAGAAAGCGCAAGAATACAGTTAGAATACGACTTTTTAACCCGATTTACATTAAATGGCTCCTGGAATTATACAGGTGTTAGGACTGCCAGATCTAGTCAAATGGTACAATTTATTGTTCCTGGACCATTGCCTTCTGAAGTTTTCGAATTGCCAGGATTTCAAAGGTTAGACGCCCAGTTGTTTTATCAGGCGAACGACCGACTATCTGTTTTTGTCAAAGGCAGTAACCTCACAGGGAGTACCTATGCGCTCTGGTCTGGCTTTGTCGCTCCCCCCAGGATTGTAATGGCAGGAGCACAGTACAGATTCGATTTATAGGTTTTCTTTTTGACTTCAGTTCCCTATCTTTAATCGTTTTTAAAATCAATTCAAATAATACCATCCTATGACTTATTATAAATCATTATTACTCACAACCCTTATTTTTTTGGCGGTTGGCTGTAGCACTAAAGAATCTGTAGACCTTTTGGTGGTGAACGCCAAAGTGTATACGGTAGACGACACTCAAAAGACCGCTACTGCTTTTGCCGTACACCAAGGTCGTTTTGTTGCTGTAGGGGAGACCGAAACGCTCCAAAATCAGTATAAAGCTTCAAAGCTTATAGATGCCCAAGGTAAAGCCGTTACCCCTGGATTAATAGACGCCCATTGTCATTTCTACGGTTTGGGACAAAACCAGCAAGTGGTAGACTTGGTGGGGACAAAAAGTTATCAGGAAGTGCTAGACAGGGTCGTGGCATTTCACGATGAGAAACCTGCCGTTTTTATAAGAGGTAGGGGATGGGATCAGAATGACTGGGAAGAAAAAAAATACCCCACTAAAGCCGCTTTAGACGCCTTGTTTCCAGATACACCGGTAGCCTTGGAAAGGGTAGACGGACACGCTTATTTAGTGAACCAGGCTGCTTTAGATTTAGCGGGTATTACCACAGATACTGAGGTAGCTGGAGGGAGCATAGAAAAGGAAAATGGTGCACTTATAGGTATATTGGTAGACAATCCAATGGCTCTCGTAGACGCAGTAATGCCTAAGCCAACAGTAGCAGATATTGTTACAGCTTTAAAAGACGCTCAGCGTATAGCTTTTTCTTACGGGTTAACTACGGTAAATGACGCTGGTTTAAATAGAGATGTCATAGAAATCATAGACAGTTTACACCAGACGGGCGACCTTAAAATGAGAATTTATGCTATGGTCAGTAACAGTCCTGAAAATTTAGATTACTTCTTGCCTAAAGGCGTTATAGAGACCCCAAGACTGAGGGTGGGGAGTGTTAAAGTATATGCAGACGGAGCACTTGGATCTAGGGGAGCTACCCTTAGGGAAGCTTACTCAGATAGGGACCACCACTTTGGTGCAATGGTCACAGGTGTTAAAGAGATTGAAGCTTTGGCTAAAAGAATTGCGGCAACAGATTACCAGATGAATACTCATGCCATTGGAGACTCTGCGAATATTGTAGTACTTCGTGCCTATGCAGAAGCACTAGTGGGCACTACAGACAAGCGTTGGAAAGTAGAACACGCTCAAATCATCAGTCCTGAAGATTTTGATTATTTTAATGGAGGAATTATCCCTTCAGTGCAACCGACCCATGCAACTTCAGACATGTACTGGGCAGAAGACCGCCTGGGTTCAAAGCGCATGGCAGGTGCTTACGCTTTTAAAACATTGTTAGACAAGGCTGGAACTATTGCACTTGGTACTGATTTTCCTGTGGAACAAGTAAGTCCATTCTTGACTTTTTTAGCTGCAACAGCCAGGCAAGACACCTCAGGTTATCCAGAGGGTGGTTTCCAGATTCAGGATGGCTTAACGAGAGAAGAAACTTTAAAAGGGATGACCTTGTGGGCGGCTTATTCGAATTTTCAGGAGGCAGAACGCGGGAGTATATCAGTGGGCAAAATGGCAGATTTTGTCATATACCATCAGGATATGATGCAGGTTCCGCTGATTGAAGTTCCAAATACTGAGGTTTTCAGAACTTATGTAGGGGGAGAACTGGTATATGAATAGAATTCACAAAATAATTCACACAAAAAAAAGGAGCCCCAGGGCTCCTTTTTTTTGTGTTGTTCAATGGGTAGTACTACTGCACTGAAATAGGTAAGTGTACTCTAGTCGTATTCCAACCCATAGACAATTGTAGGTTGTCATTTTCTTCATGGAATACCATACTAAAATACTCTAAAGCTTCTGAACCTTCACTGACAATAGCTTTAACCCTTAAAACGTCTGCTTTTTCATCATAGGAATAAGAGCCCCATTGGTTGAGATTGCTGTTTAAAATAATAGTCCAGCTGTTTTCTCCTGGAATAGTAAACAACGCATAAGTACCTGCTTTTACGCTTTTACCACCAAAAATCACATCTTGATAAAAAGTAATTTCAGGGGCTTCATTCGCACCCGTTCTCCAGACAGCGTCATTGGGTGCTAAGGTGCTTAAGGACCTGCTCTTTAGTTGAGGTCTGTTGTATATTACCCTCATTTTTTTATTGGCGTCCATGTGCTTTGCTGGAAACCAAGCAATATCCATGGGGCTGGCGTCTAATTTTCCAAAGTCTTGAGCAAAGATGCTGCTGCTGCAAAGGAGACCAAAAAGGCATAGGCTGTAAAATAAGTTTCTTTTCATAATAAGTGTGTTATTAATGTTTGTTTAGAATTAAAATTTCTGATACTAAGTTCCACATTTAAAACGAATATTAAAAGCCCAGCTTTCAAATGTAAGTTTACTAAGCTATAACGTACTAGTTTAGTATCTATTTATCACTTTTTTTAAATATTAAGTAATAGAATGTAATTAAAATAGCCTTTTTGGTTTTATAAACTAATGTTTTAACTCATTTTTGTGGTCTCATTAAATAAATAACGATTATGTGTGGTATTGTATGTGCCTTTGATTTAAAACAAACTGCTGGAGATTTAAGGCCTCAGTTGTTAGAAATGTCTAAAAAAATTCGCCATAGAGGTCCGGATTGGAGTGGTATTTATGACCATGACAACGCGATAATGGCTCATGAACGACTGGCTATTGTAGATCCAGCTTCTGGAAAGCAGCCACTGCTCAATGCAGACGGATCTTTGGTATTGGCAGCCAATGGGGAGATATACAACCACCGTGAGTTAAGGGCTCAATTTGAGGGGAAATACGATTTTAAAACACAGTCCGATTGTGAAGTGATTTTGGCACTCTACCAAGAAAAAGGGGTGTCTTTCTTAGATGAATTGAACGGTATTTTTGGCTTTGCCATTTACGACGCACAAAAAGATGCCTATTTTATTGCCAGAGATCATATGGGGATTATCCCTCTGTATATTGGATGGGATATTCACGGAACCTTTTATGTGGCTTCTGAATTAAAGGCTTTGGAAGGGGTGTGTTCTAAAATAGAGTTATTCCCTCCAGGACATTATATGCATTCTAGTGATGGTGAGATGGTCAGATGGTACGAAAGGGAATGGATGGATTATGAGGCGGTGAAAGACAATGAAACCAGTATTCAGGAGATTAAAGAGGCTTTGGAGGCTGCGGTGCACAGACAGCTTATGTCTGACGTTCCTTATGGGGTGCTTTTATCTGGAGGTTTGGACTCCTCAGTGACATCGGCGATAGCCAAAAAATACGCCCAAAAAAGGGTAGAGTCAGGAGATACAACAGACGCTTGGTGGCCACAATTACACTCTTTCTCAGTAGGATTAGAGGGCTCACCAGATTTAGCAGCGGCACAGAAAGTGGCCGACCATATTGGTACAGTGCACCATGAAATAAAATTCACCATTCAAGAGGGTTTAGACGCTATTAAGGATGTGATTTACAACCTGGAAACCTATGATATTACCACCATTAGAGCCTCTACGCCTATGTATCTTATGGCTAGAGTAATTAAATCTATGGGTATTAAAATGGTCTTGTCTGGCGAGGGCGCCGACGAGCTTTTTGGTGGCTACCTTTACTTTCACAAAGCGCCGTCTGCCAAAGATTTTCACGAAGAAACAGTCCGTAAATTAGACAAACTTCACATGTACGACTGCCTGCGCGCCAATAAGTCATTGGCTGCTTGGGGTATTGAGGGAAGGGTGCCATTCTTGGACAAAGAATTCATGGATGTGGCTATGAGAATAAACCCACAAGACAAAATGATCAATGGGGAACGTATGGAGAAATGGGTGTTGCGTAAGGCTTTTGAAGCATACCTGCCAGAATCTGTCGCTTGGAGGCAAAAAGAGCAGTTTTCTGACGGCGTTGGATACAATTGGATAGACACCCTTAAAGAAGTTGTTGCAGAAGCTGTAACAGACGAACAGTTGGCCAACGCGGCATACAGGTTCCCATTGCAAACGCCTACTTCTAAAGAAGAATTTTATTACAGGTCTATATTTGAGACCCATTTCCCCTCAGATGCTGCTGCCCTATGTGTACCCTCTGTACCCTCAGTGGCTTGTAGCACGCCTATAGCATTGGAATGGGATGAAGCGTTTAAAAACATGAATGATCCTTCTGGTAGGGCAGTGGCCAAAGTGCACTCAGATGCCTATAGCAAGTAGTTTTAATTAGACATTGGTTCGGGATTTATTTCTGAAACTAAAGCCCTCCGTCACGGAGGGCTTTTTTTGTTTTTATACTTGTTTAAAACCCCTCATTTTCCACAACAATTGTTAATAACTTAGGCGCTTCTAAACTATATTAAACCCCCATTTAATAGGCTATTAGTTATATTTGTGGGATTGCTTAATAAATAAACAAATAACGCTTAGGATTTATGAGTGAAGAATTAGAAAAAAAGAATTATTCCGCAGATAGTATTCAGGCCCTTGAAGGGATGGAGCATGTAAGAATGCGTCCTTCTATGTATATTGGAGATGTAGGAGTAAGGGGTTTGCACCACTTGGTTTATGAGGTGGTAGACAACTCTATTGATGAGGCAATGGGAGGTCATTGTGACACCATTACCATAGATATAAATGAAGACAATTCCATTTCTGTAACAGATAACGGTAGGGGTATTCCAGTAGGAATGCACAAAAAAGAGGGTGTTTCTGCCTTACAGGTCGTAATGACTAAGATTGGTGCTGGTGGAAAATTTGATAAAGATTCTTATAAGGTTTCTGGAGGTTTACACGGTGTAGGGGTTTCATGTGTGAATGCCCTTTCGGTGAGTCTTAAAGCTACAGTCTATGTAGAGGGAAAAATATGGGAGCAAGAATATGAAAGGGGAAAGGCCCTTTACCCAGTAAAATCTATTGGAGATACAGATAAGAGAGGAACTACTGTGACTTTCTGGCCAGACCCAACCATTTTTACCCAAACGGTTGAGTACAGTTATGAAACGCTTTCTAATAGAATGCGTGAATTGTCCTACTTGAATAAGGGAGTTAAATTAACCATTACAGATAAGCGTCAAAAAGAAGAAGACGGTTCTTTTGTAAGCGAAGTATTCCATTCTGAGGAAGGTCTAAAAGAATTTATAAAATTCTTGGATGGCAATAGAGAGCAATTGATTCAAAATGTGATCTCAATAGAAGGAGAGAAAAATGGTATTCCTGTAGAGGTCGCAATGGTATATAACACCTCTTATACAGAGAATTTACATTCTTACGTAAACAATATTAACACCCACGAAGGAGGTACACACCTTTCTGGATTTAGAAGGGGTTTAACGACCACCTTGAAAAAATATGCAGATGCTTCTGGTTTGTTAGACAAACTAAAATTTGAAATATCTGGAGACGACTTTCGCGAGGGCTTAACTGCCATTGTTTCTGTAAAAGTTGCAGAACCTCAGTTCGAAGGGCAAACTAAAACTAAATTGGGTAATAGGGAAGTCTCTGCTGCTGTAAGTCAGGCGGTTTCTGAAATGTTATCTGATTACCTAGAAGAAAACCCAGACGACGCTAAGATTATTGTTCAAAAAGTGGTTTTAGCTGCTCAAGCAAGACATGCTGCAAATAAAGCCAGAGAGATGGTGCAGCGTAAGACAGTCATGAGTATTGGCGGTTTACCTGGTAAATTGTCAGATTGCTCGGAGCAAGACCCAAGTTTATGTGAGGTATTCCTTGTGGAGGGAGATTCTGCAGGTGGAACGGCTAAACAAGGGCGTGACAGGAATTTTCAAGCAATTTTACCTTTAAGGGGTAAGATTTTGAATGTGGAAAAAGCCATGCAGCACAGGGTGTTTGACAATGAAGAAATTAAAAATATTTATACCGCTTTAGGGGTTTCTATTGGAACTGAAGAAGATTCTAAAGCCCTTAACTTAGATAAGTTAAGGTACCACAAAGTAGTCATCATGTGTGATGCAGACGTAGATGGTAGCCATATTGAGACCCTAATCTTGACGTTTTTCTTCAGATATATGAGGGAGCTCATAGATGGAGGCCATGTTTATATTGCCACTCCACCACTTTATTTGGTTAAAAAAGGGGCTAAAAAACGTTATGCTTGGAATGACAAAGAGCGTGACGCTATAGCAGAGGAGTATAACGGTTCTGTAAGTATACAACGTTATAAGGGTCTTGGAGAAATGAATGCAGAACAATTGTGGGACACTACGATGAATCCTGAATTCAGAACATTGAGACAGATTACTATAGACAATGCTACGGAGACGGACAGGACTTTCTCTATGTTAATGGGAGATGAAGTACCGCCAAGAAAAGAATTTATTGAGAAAAATGCGGTGTATGCGAATATTGACGCATAAACAGAAAAATTATAAACTTAAAAAATAGAATTAGAATGAAGATTACAGTGGTAGGAGCAGGTGCTGTTGGTGCAAGTTGCGCAGAGTATATTGCTATAAAAGATTTTGCCTCAGAGGTAGTGTTGGTAGACATTAAAGAAGGTTATGCAGAAGGGAAGGCGATGGATTTAATGCAAACAGCCTCTTTGAATGGTTTTGACACAAAAATTACAGGAACGACTGGTGATTATAGCAAAACTGCAGGAAGTCACTTAGCGATTATTACTTCTGGTATTCCAAGAAAACCTGGAATGACAAGAGAGGAGCTTATAGGTATTAATGCAGGGATTGTGAAGACTGTTGCCCAAAGTATTTTGGCACATTCTCCAGAGGTGATAATTATGGTGGTGAGTAATCCAATGGACACCATGACTTATTTGGTTCATAAAGCAACGGGATT
>Ga0209653_1003347_pt1 | contig 11017 bp, 11 predicted proteins | sample SaaInl6LU_22_DNA_FD_184644 | JGI IMG/M metagenome (GOLD analysis project Ga0209653, IMG submission 184644) | Marine microbial communities from expanding oxygen minimum zones in the Saanich Inlet - ESP_116LU_22_DNA (SPAdes) (version 2) | ecosystem: Environmental > Aquatic > Marine > Intertidal... | reverse complement strand
CTAAAGGGAAGAACTGATTTAGTGATAAAGATTGAAAAATAGCATATTTATAATAAAATATGTTAGATGAAAGTATCTGAGTTCAAAAAATATATTAGAGAGCAAATTATCCAAACTTTAGAAGAAGTTTCAAAACAAGACATTGAAGACCTTAATGCTGAACTAACTAAAACTAAAGAACTTGCCGATGAACTCGGCATCACAATGGAAAATAAAAAAAAAGACTAAATTCTTCTAAGTCTTTACAGACCCAATATACAAAATTATGACAAAGGTTGCAGTTTCTAGGAATTATGCGTATATTATTGTTGGTGTTTTACTAATATCTATTGCGTTTAATTTCTATCAATTTTGGATTGATGATGAGGACTACGTACAAGATTATCAAAACAAGATAACTGAACTACAGAAAAAGGTTGACTCGTTAGCCACAAAGAATGTAGGACTAAAATCTGAGATAGTAGAGTTGGAACTAGTCTCGGATTCTTTAGACAGAGAAATAGATATTGTTGAACAAAAGAGAGTGGATATAATTACATCATATGAATACTACCTTAAAGATGTTCTTGAGCTTGATGATACTGAACTTGAGCTATGGTTTAGCACAAGATACCCAGCTGATTCAACTGGAACCGAAAGTAGCACGATTAGTAGTTACTGATTTATTGGAAGGAGATAAAGCTAAGTTTGAAGTAAAACTGCTTGATCAAGAAGTATCTTTACTAAAAGATAAGATTCTTGTTTTAGATAGCATACTAGGCAAAAAGGATAAAATAATTATAAATTACGAACAAATTGTTGGTACTAAAGACGAACAATTAACTGTATCACAAGAACTATCTAAAAAGTTACAATCAGATCTAAAAAAACAAAAAGCTAAAACTAAAATATTTCAATTAGGATCTAGTGTAGCTATAGCAGGTTTATTAGTAATTACACTACTATAATATGGCCTCAAAGGATTATAAAAAAGTAATGAAAATGGAACTGCTTAAATGTAAGTCAGATCCTGTTTACTTTTTTAAAAAATACTGTTTCATATCCCATCCCCAAAGAGGAAAAATCCATTTTAATACTTTCCCATTCCAAGACAAGGTTCTCAAAATTATTGGTAAACACCCATATTCAATAATTCTTAAATCAAGACAGTTAGGTATCTCTACCTTATCTGCAGGCCATGCTCTTTGGCTTATGATATTTCATGAGAATAAAAATGTACTTGCTCTTGCAACAACACAAGCAACAGCAAGAAACCTTGTGGATAAAGTACAGTTTATGTATGATAATCTGCCTTCTTGGATGAGAGTAGAAAGTACTGAATACAATAAACTATCATTAGTACTAAAAAATGGGTCAGGAATAAAAGCTAAATCATCCTCCCCTGATGCAGCACGTTCAGAAGCAGTATCCCTACTAATTATTGATGAAGCAGCCTTTATAGACAACATTGAAGAGACTTGGGCTTCAGCACAACAAACATTAGCCACAGGAGGTGGAGCTATTGTACTTTCTACACCAAATGGTATTGGTAATTGGTTTCATATGATGTGGGCTAAAGCTGAAGCAGCAGAGAATGACTTTATACCAATTAAACTTCCTTGGGATCTACACCCAGAAAGAGATAAAACTTGGAGAAAAAAACAAGATGAACTACTTGGTCCTCGAATGGCAGCACAAGAATGTGATTGCAATTTTAATTCAAGTGGAACAACTGTATTTGAACCAGAAAGTTTAGAATATATAGAAAACATGACAGTTGTAGATCCTCTAGAAAAAAGAGGAAAAGATGCTAATTTTTGGATATTTGATCACCCTGATTATTCAAGAGATTATGTTGTAGTAGCTGATGTTGCTAGAGGGGATGGTAAAGATTATTCTGCCTTTCATATTTTAGATTTAGAAAGTAATGTTCAAGTGGCTGAATATAAAGGACAAATACCCACAAAAGAGTTTGGGTATCTGCTAGTAGAAGCAGCAACATATTATAATAAATCTTTATTAGTAGTTGAAAACGCATCCATAGGATGGTCTACATTACAGACTATACAAGAAATAGGGTACCAAAACTTATATTTCACACCTAGAGGTGAAGCATCTATTGATAGTTATTTCGACCCTTATGGAGATCAATCATCGATGACTGTAGGATTTACTGTCTCATCTAGGAACAGACCTATGATTATTGGTAAATTAGCTGAATATATTGATGAGAAGTCTGTAACAATAAAATCTAAGAGAACAGCATCTGAACTTAGAGTTTTTGTTTGGGATAAAGGAAAAGCACAGGCACAAAAGGGATATAATGATGATTTAGTAATGTCACTAGGAATAGGTATGTATATTAGAGATACAGCTTTGAGATATAGACAGAGGGGTATTGACATTACAAAATCAGCACTTAGTAATATAGGTGTTAACAGAACTGCATATCAAGGAGGATATAATACAGGGAACCCAAGAGTAAAAAATCCTTATGAGATTGATTTAGGAGATGGAAATAAAGAGAATATCAACTGGTTATTGTGATATTTATAAAAATAAGCTAACAGAATGGCAAACACAGGATTATTTAGTAGACTGAAAAGATTATTTTCGACAGACGTAATTATTAGGAATGTTGGAGGTAATGAAATAAACACTATTGATACAAATACAATACAAACAACTGGAGAGTTTGAGACTAACTCTTTGGCAGATAGATTTGGAAGATTATATAGTGGAAATCCTACTTCACTATATGGACAACAGTTTAATCAAAACTATCAATATTTAAGAACACAGTTGTATTCTGAATATGATGTTATGGATCAAGATGCAATTATAGCATCTGCTTTAGATATTATTGCTGATGAGTCTACTCTCAAAAATGATATGGGAGAAGTATTACAGATTCGTTCTTCAAATGAAGATATTCAAAAAATACTTTACAATTTATTTTATGATGTTCTTAACATTGAGTTTAATCTATGGAGTTGGGTTAGACAGATGTGTAAATATGGAGATTTTTTCTTGAAGTTAGATATAGCTGAAAAATTTGGGGTATACAATGTGACTCCATATACAGCCTTCTCTATTGCAAGAAAAGAAAATTTCGATCCAGAAAATCCTGCAAAAGTAATATATGAATACAACCCAGATGGCTTTACAGGAGGTGATTCAGGATACTATACTTCACCTAGTCAAAAGCCTTCACCTAATGTTATCACTTTTGATAACTATGAAATGGCACACTTTAGATTAGTAGCAGATACAAATTACCTTCCTTATGGAAGAGCATATATTGAGCCAGCAAGAAAACTATACAAGCAATATGCACTTATGGAAGATGCTATGCTTGTTCACAGAATTGTTAGAGCTCCAGAAAAAAGATCATTCTTTATTAATGTAGGATCAATTCCACCAAATGAAATTGATGCTTTCATGCAGAAAACAATTTCAAATCTTAAAAGAACTCCTTATGTAGATCCTCAAACTGGTCAGTATAACCTTAAATATAACATGCAAAACATGTTAGAAGATTTCTATATTCCAGTTCGTGGAAATGATGCAGCAACAAGAATTGAAACTACAAAAGGATTAGATTATGATGGGATTGCTGATGTAGAATATCTAAGAGACAAGTTATTTGCTGCTCTTAAAATTCCAAAAGCATTCTTAGGATATGAAGCAGACCTTGAAGGAAAAGCAACCTTAGCAGCAGAGGATATTCGTTTTGCTCGTACAATTGATCGTTTACAGAGAATCATCTTATCTGAATTAAATAAAATAGCACTTGTTCATTTATATTCACAAGGATACACAAATGAATCTTTGACAAATTTCGAATTGTCAATGACTACACCTTCTATCATCTATGATCAAGAGAGGATTGAACTTTTAAAATCAAAAGCTGAATTAGCACAAACTTTATTAGATCAAAAACTGTTACCTACTGATTGGATTTATGATAACGTATTCCATTTCAGCGAAGATCAGTATGATGAGTATAGAGATTTGATTAGACAAGATGCAAAACGTAATTTCAGATTAGATCAGATACAAGAAGAAGGTAATGATCCTCTTCAAACAGGTAAATCTTATGGAACACCACATGACTTAGCATACCTGTATGGTAAAGGTAGGTCTTATACTAATGATGATCATGTACCTCCTGGATATGATGAGGATGAGAAATCTGTGATGGGTAGACCCAAAGATTCAATTACAAATAGAAATAAACAAGATTCTAACTTCGGTAGAGATAGATTAGGAGCTAAAGGTAACAAAGAAAAGGGTTCTTCTGATATCAAGCCTAATTTCAAAGGAGGCCCTTTGACACTAGAAACACCAGAAATCACTCTACTAAAAAATAAAACAATTTTAGAAAACTTAGACAAGAAAGTTCTTTCTGTATCCAAAGAAGAAGAAAATTCAAGCTTATTAGATGAATCTCAACTAAAAGAGTAATATTTATATAAAAACGACAATTCATGAGGCTAAAACATAGCAAGTATCGTAATGCTGGTATTCTATTCGAACTACTTGTAAGACAGATTACTGCAGATACTTTAAAAGGTGAAAACTCACCTGCCATAGATTTGGTGAAAAGATATTTTGTTAAAACTCAACTTGGCAAAGAGTATAAGCTTTATGAGTCTGTTTTGAAATCAGAGGTCATTACTGAAACCAAAGCTAATCTTTTGATTTCTACAATTTTAGAGAGCTCATCTAAACTAAATAGAAAATCTCTTAAAAGAGAAAAGTATAATCTAATTAAAGAGATTAAAGATAACTACGATATAAATACATTCTTTTCAACAAAGCTTCCTAACTATAAAAGACTAGCCTCAGTATATACACTTATAGAATCTTTTAACATAGAGGAAGACGTAGATACTGATCAAATTGTAGATAATAAAATCACTTTATTAGAGTTTCTAACCAAAGAGGAAGTAAATACTGCTGAAGTTGAAACAGATGTATTGAAAGAATTTAAGGAGCAGGATGCTGAAACTAGAGCTTTAGCATATAGAATTTTACTTGAAAAATTTAATGAAAAGTATTCTAATCTAAGTTCAGATCAAAAAAAGGTTCTAAAAGAATTTATAGAGAGTGAAAACTCTGGTGTTAAACTTAGAAATTTCTATAATGAGAATATTACAGAAATAAAACAAACTTTAGCAACAGAAATAGAAAAGATAGATAACGAAGTTATCAAGATAAAATTACAAGAAGTTTTAAAGTATGTCGTTGAAATCGACAAGACTAAAAAAGTTGATAATGACAATATTGTTGACTTATTAGAGTATTATGAACTAATCAAAGAAATTAAAGCATCTCATGGCTGATCTAAAAGAAACATTAAAAAAATATATTTCTGAGAATAACATAAGGTTAAAAGAGCAGGATGATGTTAAGGATGAAGTAGAAGCTGCACGAAATGCATTGTTCAATGTATCAGATGAAAGACTACTTCAATCTATTCGTAGTTTAGAGAGTGTAGATCAGATAGGATCTTTTATGATAGATCTTATTGATTTTGCTAATAAAATGTCTCCAGCCCCAGATATTACCAGACAACTAGCACATCAGTACATCGATAAAGGTATGATAGATTTTGATGCTGAAGAAGAAGATGAATCTGCTTCAAGAGAGGTTGGATTTGATATCAAGCCTGAACTTGAAGATGAAGAAGATTTATCAGAAATCTCAACACCTGGTGATACAAAAGGAATAGAAGATAAAATTAAATCAGGAAAACTAGATTTAAAAAAACTTCAAGATGCAACAGAAAAAGCTATGAAGGGGGATACTACAGCGTTGACTAGTATTATGACAGGTATAGATATAGTAGGTATAGATGAAGAAATGGAAGAAATTAGCACTTCAGCAGGTGCTGGAGCATATTTGACAAAAGCAGCTTTTAAACCAAAGTATGGCTATAAGCTAGTAAAAAAAAAGTCCAAGAAGGACAGCTAAAAGGTACAAAGGGAGGATTGCCCAAGTATAAACCTGCTAAAATAACTGCAGGGTCAGAAAAAGTAAACATGCAAGGAGTTAAAAATCCTTACTATTATAAACTAGGTTTCAAATTAGTAGATAGAAAAAAATTGGCGAAAGATTCTAAAATGTTTGATTACAATGACCTTTGGGATGCCACATATAAATAATATTTATAATAAAAAAATATGAAGACTTTACAGGAACAGTTTAATCTAATAAAAGAAGGCAAAGGAAATAAAAGTGTATTTCTCAAGGAAGCAAAGAGAAATCACTCTAATATTATTTCTAACATCAATAGCTTTGATGAAACTGTAAGTATTTTAAAGCAAAAAAATATTATTAGCGAAAATTATGTTGATTTACAACCTATCAATATTTTGGAGCCTCGTGAAAAAGAAAGTTGGGAAACTAAATTTTCAACATTCTTAGCTGAAGCCTCAAAAGAGCATGATGAGAAGATTCCTGCTGAGTCTAAAAAAGCAGATTCTTCAGTAGAAGAAATAGAAGACCATAACTTTGATTATAAGGACAAAAAAAATCCTGACAACCAAGTAGGTGAGGAAATCCTTAAAGGTCTTTATACAGAGCTTAAAAACAATCCTGACATGTCTTTGGAAGAAGCTAAAGAGATTGTAACTAAAAATCTAGCAAAAGATCCTTTACATTACGTAAAAGAAGGCCAGTTTGGAGTAGAAGGTTTAGGATATCAAGAGTCTAAAAATCAAGAGGTATCAGGAGATCACAAGGCTTCTGGTTACTCTGACAAATTAAAAGATGTTGTTAAAGAAAGTTTGATGGGTGCAGGTATTGTAACATCAGGTCACAAAGACAGCTTTGCCTCTAAATCTAATGAGATTATTAAAGATATTATGGCTGAAGTTGACAAAGAGTGGGGAGTACAACAAGAAGATGTCAACGAAGAGGATGAAACACTACCATCAGATGAGTCTGTGACTAATATGGTAGTTGATATGAATCCCATGGAAGAGGATGAAGTTGTAGATAAAAAACATGACAAAAAAGCTAAAAAAGTTTCCATTCATAAAAGAATGACTGAAATTGATAAATTAGGAACTGCTTTAGCACTTGAAGCAAAAATGGATGCAATTCAAGAAGAGATTGAAATGAGAGAAAGTCAAATCTCTATGATTGATGAAAACGAATCAATGAGAGAATTGATGGATCCCAAAAAGATGAAACAACTTAAACAAGAGATCAAGCTTTTAGAAAGAAAAAAAGCTAAGTACCAAAAAATGCACGAAAGAGCTTCAAAAAAATAATTTAACTTAAAAATAAATAAAATGAGCTATACAAATTGGGCACAAGCAGTTTCTTCAAGTATTGATTGTTATAACTTTGATACTGATACACATGGTAGTGATCAACCTATACCAGAATCATCATCTTCTAGAGTTCAACTTTTATTTAGAATTGTAAAAGAAGGGAAATCTGATGCAATCACTTGGGCAAATTCTAATAACAGAAATTTTGAACTTTTTGAAGATTGGCATGACAATCTTGATATAATTGATAATGAAGATTTTGGTAGAAATTTTTTCTTATCACACATTTTAGTAAGAGAAATAGAGAGAAGAATCGAATTAGAAGGAGATATTACAAGTTCACATATTGATACAGAGTTAGCAAACTTATAAAATGAATAAACAAGTACTTATTGAAACTTCATTGTTTCAGCCATCAAAAAGTTTGGTAGAATCAAAATCACCATCAGGAAATATGATGGTAGAGGGTATTCTTACAACTGTAAATCAAAAAAATGGTAATCAGAGAGAGTATCCTGAAAATTTATGGAAACGTGAAATAGATAATTACCAAACTCTTATAAAAGAAAATAGAGCTATTGGAGAATTGGATCATCCAGAAACAGGGATAATCAACCTCCAGAATGTTTCTCATTGTATAAAATCTACTTGGTGGGATGGAGATCATATCATGGGTAGAATTGAAATCTTACCGACTCCAGCAGGTAATATCTTAAAATCACTTATAGACAGTGGTATTGTTGTAGGAGTTTCTTCAAGAGGAGAAGGAAGTGTAAAACAGATAGGTGGAGTTTACGAAGTACAGGATGACTTTAATTTAATTTGTTGGGATTTTGTATCAACTCCATCAAATCCAGGGAGTTACATGACACCTGTTCAGTTGAATGAGAATAAAAAATCTATCCAAACTTTAGATAAGTATAGAAAAGTAGACGACATAATTAGAGAAATCCTTTGCTCAAAGGGCTCATGTCCACTTTTTTAATCTTTTTATAAATTTAGATATATTTATAATTAGAATATAGCATTTATATATGCTATTTAACAGAAAATAATTACACATTACGCTATTATTCAATAAGCGTATTTCCAAAAAACAATTTTTAGGATTATGGCAACAAGAACTTTGCTAAATGAAGCTATTGCTGAAGCTACTTCTATTAAAGAAGCTGCACTAGCAAATGCGAAAGCTGCTTTGGAAGAGTCTTTTGCCCCTCATATCAAGGAATTGTTTTCCAAGAAAGTTCAAGAATTGGAGAACGAAGAAAAAAATGTAAAAGAAATGAAGGAAAAAGACCACAAAGAAGAAATCGAAGAACAAGCTGAAGATGTTTCTTTGGAGAGCCTACTTTCTAAACTTGATGAAATCGAGGAAACAGAAGAATTAGATGAGATGTCAGACCCTGTAATGCGTAAAGGCATGAAAGGTGATGATGCTGCTGAAAAGGAAACTGAAAAAATGCGTCTAAAAGAAGAGGATGAAGAATCTTTAGAAGAGTCAGAAGAGACTGTTGATGAAGGTTATGACAACTACGAAGAAGACGATACCAAGATGGAACAAGAGGAGGAAGAAGAGGAATCTAAAGAGATGGAAGCTGAAATCGACTTAGACGATATGTCTGAAGAAGATTTAAAAGACTTCATCGAAGACGTGATGAAAGACATGGTATCTACTGGTGAACTAGAGCCTGGACCTGACTTTGAAGCCGAAGAAGGCGAAGAAGAAGGAGAAATGGAAGATAGTGAAGAAGTAGAAATTACTATGGATTCAGATGATGAGATGATGGAGGAATCAGAGGAAATTGAAGAATCTGAAGAACTTGCTGAAGAACGAGGCGGTAAAAAAGGTGACGAGCACAAAGATGACATGAAGAAAAAAGGTCATCATGGCAAAGGACCTAAGAGAAAAGAAACTGCTAAAGAGGAAGGTGAGATTGATTACATGAAAGAAGAAGAAGTAACCGAAGCATCACACGATGATAAAGATGGTGAAATGGAAGAAGGATACGGAATGAAGAAACATAAAAAAGAGATGGAAGAAGCATTAGCTGAAATCGAATCTCTTAAAAAGGATCTTCAAGAAGTAAACTTACTAAATGCTAAACTTCTTTATGCTAACAAACTCTTCAAAGACAAAAATCTTTCTGAGTCACAAAAAGTAAAAGTGCTTGAGTCTTTTGACAAAGCAAATTCAACTAAAGAGGCTAAGTTAGTGTACGAAACTTTAATTGAGGGAATCAAATCAAGACCTACTTTCAAAAGAAGATCTATGGTTTCTGAGATCAAAGGATCTGCATCAAAACCAACTCAAGTTGTAAAAGAAAACAAAAATCAAATTGTAGAATCAGATGGTATGGTGACTAGATTTCAAAAACTAGCAGGTATCATCTAAATTTAATTTTAAAATGAGTAATATCAACACACTTTTAGAAAGTGCTAACCCTTACCAATCACAAATGAGTGATGCTAAGAGACTAGCACAAAAGTGGGAAAAAACAGGACTCTTAGAAGGTCTTGATAATACCCACAAAAGCAACATGTCTATGTTGTTAGAAAACCAAGCTAAGCAGCTTGTGGTAGAGAGCTCTCAAACAGGTGGTGGTACATCTTCACAAGGTACCTTTACTGCTGGTGTAGGTGAGCAGTGGGCTGGAGTAGCACTTCCCCTAGTACGTAAAGTATTTGGACAGATTGCTGCTAAAGAATTTGTTTCTGTACAGCCAATGAACTTGCCTTCTGGGCTAGTATTTTATCTAGATTTCCAATATGGAACAAGCAAGCAGCCTTACACAGCTGGTAGCTCTGTATATGGAGATGCTGGAGGAAATACTCCATTTGGAAACACTAACACTGGTGGATTCTACGGAGCTGGTAGATTTACATATTCTATCAACAACACTTCTTCTGCTGTAACAGGTGTAACTTCATCTGCTACTTGGGCTGACTTAAACTTTGACTCTACTTACTCTGCTTCTGCAGCTGCTGGTGGATATCAAAAAGTTGCTGTAACAAGAGCACAACTTGCTAACCTAGATGTAGAAGGTGTACGTGGATTTGTAATCACTGGTTCAGCTCTTGCTGCTACTGAAAACCTTCCTGCATTCACAACTGTAGATGCTACTAACGTAACATTTATTGTTTCTGGATCTGACGTAGGTGACGGACAAACTTTCGCAGTTGAGTATCAATTACAACCAACTGATCAGTACAGAGGTGATTTCGAAGATCAAAACACTGCATTAAACGGAAACAACAATCCTATCAGCATTCCTGAAATCAACGTACAGATGAAATCATCTGCAATCGTTGCTAAAACAAGAAAACTAAAAGCTGTATGGACTCCTGAGTTTGCACAAGACTTGAATGCTTACCATGCATTAGATGCTGAAGCAGAATTAACTTCTATCCTTTCAGAGCACATCTCATTAGAGATCGATCTTGAAATCTTAGATATGCTTCTTACTTCTGCAGGTGCAGGTACAGAAAAATGGTCTGCAGTTTCTAACCAATTCATCAACAACGCAGGTACTGCATTTGATGGAAAAGGTGTAGCTGACGGTGGATATTATAACAGCCAAGGACAGTGGTTCCAAACACTTGGAACTAAAATCCAAAAGCTTTCTAATATCATTCACCAAAAAACCCTTAGAGGTGGTGCAAACTTCCTAGTATGTTCTCCAACTGTAGGTACAATCCTTGAGTCTATTCCTGGATTTGCTGCTGATAGCGATGGAGATGCAGCTAAAAATACT
>Ga0209653_1003346_pt1 | contig 11018 bp, 12 predicted proteins | sample SaaInl6LU_22_DNA_FD_184644 | JGI IMG/M metagenome (GOLD analysis project Ga0209653, IMG submission 184644) | Marine microbial communities from expanding oxygen minimum zones in the Saanich Inlet - ESP_116LU_22_DNA (SPAdes) (version 2) | ecosystem: Environmental > Aquatic > Marine > Intertidal... | reverse complement strand
ATTGGAACTTACAAAGGGAGCGGATTTGGTAATCCATTCTGCTGGTCATGTGTTACATCCTGGTTCGGTACGAACTGATATACAAGGTTCTCTTGGGAACATCACTTTACTTGGAAATGTACTTGATGCTTGTGCACAAAATGATGTAGATTCGTTTTTTGACCTAAATTCGTCAACAGGTTATCCTGATAGACGATATCCTGTAAAGGAAGATGAATTTTGGGAAGAAGAACCCTATATTGCGTACTTCGGATATGGTTGGATGAGAAGATATAGAGAAAAGTTAATGGAACATACTTCAAACTTCTCTGATTTGAAGATATTCTTAGGTAGAGGTTCGGCAATCTTCGGACCAAACGATAATTTTGATGTAAAAACCTGTCATGTAATACCTGCAATCATAAATCGTATGTTAGGGGGTGAAAATCCATTCACTGCTTGGGGTTCACCTGATGTTGTAAGAGATTTCTTGTACGTTAAGGATGTGATTAAGGGTGCATTAACAATTATTGAACATGGTAACCCAATGGAGCCATATAATGTTGGATATGGAGCACCTATTACAGTAGGAGATATCGTAAACACAATTCAGAAGGTATCTGGTCTTACACCAGAGATAGTTTGGGATAACTCTAAACCAACTACCATACCTTTTAGAATGGTGAGTACCGAAAAGATAAATAATCTTGGATTTCAACCAAGTTATACTTTTGAAGAAGGTATTAGAGAAACAATTGAATGGTTTAAACAAAACAAATGAACGCATTAATAACAGGAATAACAGGAATGGTTGGTTCTCATTTGGTAGATTACCTTATTGAGAATACTGATTGGGATATCTATGGTTTCATAAGATGGAATGATAGATTGGATAACTTAGAACACCACTTTGATAGAATTAACAAGAAAGATAGAATCTTTTTAATTAATGGAGATTTAAATGATTTGCCATCAGTTCAATCCGCTGTTATTGAATCAAAGGCTGATTTTGTTTTCCATTTAGCAGCACAATCATATCCAAAAACTTCATTTGAAGCTCCATTAGAAACTTTACAAACAAATATAATTGGAACTGCACATCTTTTAGAAAGTTTATTAGCATTTGGTAAAGAGGGGGTAGTTGTTCATGTTTGTGCTTCATCTGAAATTTTCGGTAGAGTACCAAGAGAAAAATTACCAATTGACGAAGAATGTTCAGTTCATCCAGCATCACCATATGCAATATCAAAAGTGGGTACTGATTTGTTAGGAAGATATTATGCTGAGGCGTATGGTATGACTGTTATAACAACACGAATGTTTACACATACTGGCCCAAGAAGAGGAGATGTATTTTCTGAATCAACTTTTGCAAAACAGATTGCAATGATTGAGGCGGGATTACAAGAACCTGTAATTTATGTAGGTAACTTAGAATCACTTAGAACTTATGCGGATGTTAGAGATGCAGTAAAGGCTTACTATATGTTAGTAACAAAAAATCCAATTGGTGGTGAGTATTATAACATTGGTGGTAATTATACTTGTGAAATTGGAGATATGTTAAATTATTTAATTTCACAATCTACACGAGATGATATTCAGATTGAAGTTGATGAAGATAGATTAAGACCTATTGATGCCGATTTACAGATTCCAAATACAAAAAAGTTTAGAGAACACACAGGATGGGAACCTGAATATACATTTGAAGAAACAATGGATGACCTCTTGGATTACTGGAGGGGTGAAATAAAAAAAGGAAAAAAGTTTTTAAATAGATAAAATGTTAAAATTTATAGACAATAATGAACTCTGGCCAGAAAATGAAACTTCTTATTTAGAAAATACATTAGACCATTTGGATTTTTTCGATTATGAAAGAATAAAAATATCAGATGTAGTATTAGGAGAAACTTACTATTTTTTGTATAGAGTACAAGGTTATCCATCGAGTGATTTGTATGATACAAACGCACATTCTATACCTACAAAAATATTAAATTTAATGGAGAATGGTTATGATATTAGAATTATCATTACAACTTTTCATGAAAGTGATTCAAGAGATTCTTTGCAAAAAATAAAAGAATATTGTGATACTAATGGTATTAAACAAAAAAGTGTTTATATTATAAATGGAAATTCATCAATAGATTTATTGCAAAAAGAATTTGGAACTAATTTTAATGTATATTCAAATCAATATATTCCAATGACAATGTCAAGACAAATGGATTTTGATGGCAATCATGGGTTTCACGAAGATAGAATGTATAAGTTTCAATGTTTTAATAGAAATGTAAAAAATCATAGATGGGCAATATTGGCATTTTTAAAATATAAAAATATTATTAATGAAACTGATTGGAGTAATTTATATGGTACACGATTAGCTGATTTTTACGATAATGAAACGGATAAATTTTACTACTTTAGAGGACCAGATAAGACAAAAATTTTAACTGATGAATATATAGAAAAATTTAACGAGCCATTAGAATGGTTATTGGGTCAGGGTGATAAAAAACCTGATACCGAAGAATTTAAGTTTGACCAAAACGGTCCTCAACATGATTTATCATATAAACATAACATATATCGATACGCTTATATCAATATCGTAACAGAAACCCAATATTATTGGGATAATGTTATTCACATTACAGAAAAAACAACACAACCACTTTGGTTTTATCAAATTCCAATAATAGTTGCAACCCCATTTCATATCAAGAAAACAAAAGAGTTGTATGATTTGGATTTTTTCGATGATTATGTAGACCATTCGTATGATAATGAGACCAATCATATAAAACGTATGTTAATGATTTTTGATGAGATTGAACGATTATCAAAAATAGATAAAGAAGATATGAGAAAATATTTCAATCAAAAAAGAATCAAAAAAAGGTTGTATGAAAACAGAAATAAAATTAGATTGATACAATTCTCAGAAAACGATTATAACTTTTATAAACAATTACCAAAATGAAAACAGCAGTAGTACTTGGGGGTGGTGGATTTATTGGAGGACATTTAGCCAAACGATTAAAGTCAGAAGGATATTGGGTTAGGTGTGTTGATATTAAACCACATGAATATTTTGCACATCCTGATATATGTGATGAATTTATAGTTGGAGATTTAAGAAACCCAAATCTTGTAAAAACTTGTTTACTTACTCCAGATGTGGTGGGGGTCGATGAAGTTTACCAACTAGCTGCTGATATGGGAGGAGCGGGTTATTTATTTACTGGTGAGAATGATGCTAATGTAATGCACAATTCAACTTTAATAAACTTAAATGTATTAAAGGTTTGTTCTGAATATGGTATTAAGAAAGTTCTTTATACTTCATCTGCTTGTGTTTATCCTGAATATAATCAAATGGATGAAAATACTCCAAGTTGTGTAGAAGATTCAGTTTACCCAGCGGAACCAGATTCGGAGTATGGTTGGGAAAAATTATATGGTGAAAGATTGTATTTATCATTTAGAAAAAATTATGGAATTGATACAAAGATTGCAAGATTACATAATATATTCGGACCAATGGGAACGTATGATGGTGGAAAAGAAAAGGCACCTGCTGCAATTTGTAGAAAAGTTGTAAAGGCAGGTGATGGGGATTTTATAGAAGTTTGGGGAGATGGAAAGCAAACTCGTTCATTTTTATATATAGATGAGTGTGTTGAAGGATTACGAAGATTAATGAAATCTGATGTTATTACTCCAATTAATGTAGGCTCTGAAGAAATGATATCAATAAATGATTTCACAAAAATGATTATTAGAATTAGTGGTAAAAATATTAGTATAAAAAATATAGATGGGCCACTTGGTGTACGAGGTAGAAATTCAGATAACAAACTTATAAAAAAATTATTGGGTTGGCATCCAACTCAAAAATTAGAAATAGGTATAACTAAATTATATGAGTGGGTTAGCACAAGATACTAAGAATATTAATTTAGTAATTCTACCTGAACACATACCCCTTTACAATGTAAAAGAATCTATACAAGCATGTGAGTATGTTACGGAAAATAGAATTAGATTTATAAAAAATTATACGAATAATCAAAGTGGTTATTTATGTATAAACACACGAGAATATACTTTAGATACATTCACAAAAGAGATTGATGATGGTAGCAAATTTTCACAACAATTCAAACTTATATGTAAAAATACAAATATTCATTTTATTTTTATAAATTTACATGAATCAGAACTTGATGAAAATATTATTATTTTTCTTGAAAAGTTATTTTCACTTGGAGTATCTTCGGATAGAATCACAATAGCTAATAATGATGTTGATATCTCAAAGTTTAACAAATTTGGAATAAACACACACCGAACTCATATGATTGAAAAGACATATGGTGGTGGATATAAAGAGTTACCAATTCAATTTAATGAAAACAAAAATGGCAAAAAGTTTTTGTGTTTAAATAATATAAAAAGAGAACATAGAGTAGCTTTACTAACTTTATTAGAAAAAGAAAATTTACTAAACAATATAAATTATTCATTAGTTGGTTCTGATTATTTTCCATTAACAAATAATGTATTAAACGATGAAACTATTAAAAGTTACAACTCCACTATAACAAAGTTTCATGAAAAAATGTATTATACTGATTTTGAATTAAATAAATCGCAAAATTTCTTCTACACCATATGTGTTGATGATTTTTTAAATTCGTTTGTTAACATCATTACAGAAACTTTTTATTTAGAAAATAAAGTTCATATATCTGAAAAATCTTTAAAACCTTTTTGGTTTTATCAATTACCTATATTTGTAGCATCTACTGGTCATGTATCAAAAGTAAAAGAAAAATATAATTTTGATTTATTTGATGATATTATAGACCATTCATATGATACCATAACCAATTCGGTAAAAAGATTAGAGGCCATTGTAGAAGAAATAAAAAGAGTTAATAATTTGGATTTAAAAAATATATACAAAAATAATAAAGATAGGTTTATTTCAAATAGATTAAAATGTGAGAGTTATTTAGATTCAAACGAAGATTATTTATTTTTTAAACAAATATTTATATAAAAGGTTATATGAGAAAGTACTTACCAACACTTGGAGAACTAATAGATAGATTATCGATAGTTCAACTTAAAGAAGTTAAAATTCCACAACACAAAAATGAATATGCAAAAGAAATCGAAGAGATAGTTCATGATATCGATTTGATTCTTAAAGAAAAAGAAAAGCTAGATGGTGAATTCATCAGAGCAGTTATCGTTCTTTCTCAAATGAATACACATATTTGGTATAACGAAGATAATGCACGAAGTGGGGATGACCAAGGAAACCAATTGATGCTAACACATGGTTTAAATGGAATCAGAAACACTGCTAAAAACAAAATCCAAGAATTAGATGGTGGTAGAAAAGATTACAAAGTGGATTGTATCGCCGCTGAATTTAAAGATTGGGAAGTTAGTTGGTAATGAAAGTTTTATTAGTACTATACAATGAGTTTCGTACATTCGAAACTACTTTAAAAACATACAACATTTTTAATCATGCCGATGTTGATGTTATAGTACATACACAAGGAACTGAAATTATTAAAGAAAAAATTAAAGCAAAATTACCAAATTCAATTATATATTTAGAAGATATCGATGCGTGGAAAAATTTTAAAACAAAAAATCATAAAAGTCCTACAAAACATTCTTTTTTTAAAATAAAAGAAATTTTGAACTCATTGGATAAACACTATGATTTAATTTGTATTAATAGAATGGATTCTACAATGTATATTAATGAAATAGAATCTTTTTTAAAAAACTATAATAAAAATAAAATTTATATACATCAAGAAATTATAAAAGATAAAAGTGATTGGTTTGTGCCTGACCATTTCTTTTTAGGTACACACGAATCTATAAAATATTTTTTTGATAATTTTACTGATGATATCGATTCACATGACGGTGTTGCAAAATATTTAGATGCTTTACCTTATGAGAATGGAATTTGGGAACAGGGATTATATTCTATTCATATAAGACCTAACATGGAAGCATTTATAAATGAAAATATTAACTCTGATTTTTCAAATAAATTTTTTCATTGGATGTATGTAGATATGGAACATAAGGTATTGGAGGCAGAATGGAAAGGTTATCAGATATGAAAGTATTAGTAATAGGAGAAACTTGTAAAGATGTTTTTATATATGGAGATGTAAATAGATTATCACCAGAGGCTCCTATACCTGTAATTGAACCAAAACGAAAAGTAATCAATAGGGGAATGGCAGAAAATGTAAAACTAAACATTAATGCTCTTGGATTACAAGCAGACCTTATTACAAATTCAGAAGAAATCATAAAAACACGATATGTTGATGATTCGTATAACTATATTTTATTACGAGTAGATGATAATGATAAAGTATCTAATATAAACATAGAAACTCTTCCTAATTTAGAAACATTTGATTTGGTTGTTTTTGCAGATTACAACAAGGGATTTTTGAAAAAACAAGATATACACTTAATATCATCTAAATGTAAATGTCCTACTTTTTTAGATACTAAGAAAAAACTTGGAACATGGTGTGAACACATATCTTATATAAAAATAAATTATCAAGAGTATTTGAGAAGTAAAACTCAAATCCAAAAATACGAATGGTTAAAAAATAAAACAATAGTTACACGAGGCCCTAATGGATGTGATTTTAATGAAAAAAATTACCCAACAAAAGAAGTGGGAGTAAAAGATGTTGCTGGTGCTGGAGATAGTTTTTTGGCGGGATTAATATTTAAATATATACATACATATGATATAGACCAATCTATTGAGTTTGCTAATAGGTGTTCAACCCAAGTGGTTCAAATGAGAGGTGTATCAATAATAAATAAAAATAAGTTATAGATGGCAGCACAAAATAGAAGTATATTTTATAAAGAACGTTCTTGGAACGATATACATATATACAATTCAAAAGTTCTTACAGGTGGTGTAAAAATAATTCAACCAGCTGTTTATCATGAACTAAGAGGAGAAATTTCTACACTATATCATTCGGATTATTATGATAGATTACTACCCACGAGTGAAAGAGAAAATGGTGTAGTGTTTAAACATGATAGATATTCCAAATCACACGAGGGGGTTCTTCGTGGTATGCATTATGATGATAAAACTTGGAAACTTGTTAGTTGTATTCATGGTAAAATGTATTTAGTTGTTCTTGATATCAGAGGAGGAAACCGAACATCTAATCCACAATATGGTAGTTGGGAAACCTATATTATTTCACCCCAAACTCAAACACAAGTTTTAATACCACCTGGTTTTGCAAACGGACATTATGTAATGGAAGATAATTCAGTATTTTATTATAAATTAGCATATTCTGGTGAGTATAATGATGTCGAAAATCAAGGAACTGTTTATTGGAATGATAAAAAATTCAATATAGAATGGCCATGTACTAACCCTATACTTTCAAAAAGAGATATACCAAATGGAAATTAAAAATTTAGAATACCACGAAAATAGATGGACTGAAGGAAACTGGTCAGTTCAAGACCTTATTGCTTTTGAGGATGATATTATTTCTCATTGGGAAGGTGGAGAAATTAGAGGACCAATTCACTTATCGAATGGAAATGAAAAAGAACTTATAAAAATATTTGAAAAGATTGGAATTGATGATTGGGTATTTTCAACTTGGAGGTCTCACTATCATGCACTTTTACATGGAGTTCCTCCTCATGATTTAAAGGGAAAAATTCTTGATGGTAAATCAATCACGATTGTTGATAAAGATTCAAAATTTTATGCATCGGCAATTGTAACTGGTACACTACCAATTGCACTTGGAGTTGCTAAATCATTAAAGATACAAGGTAGTGATGATAAGGTTTGGGTATTCTTAGGAGATATGGCATTTGAAAGTGGAATCTTTTACGAAGTTCACAAATATGCAAGAAACTACGATTTACCTTTGTATTTCGTAGTTGAAGATAACGGTGTAAGTACAAATACACCTACATTAGATACATGGAATGGTATTCAACGAGATATACCGGAAGATGTAATCTATTATAAGTATGAATCGAAGTACCCACATTATGGTACTGGTAAATGGGTAGTATTTTAATATGAAAAAAATAGCAACAGTTGGGTGTTCATTTACTTGGGGACAAGGGTTGTGGTATTACCACACTACAAATGAATATATTCCAAAAACATACGAGTATTTACATAATATACATGCAATTCCACAATCTGCTCTTGAGTTTAAAGATAGAAATAATTGGCCTGCAATTGTAAGTTCACATTTCGATGCAACATATATTATGAAATCTTGGAACGGTGGAACAGATGATGAAAGTGTTAGATTTATTGAAAAAGAAATTCTTTCTAAAGAAGATAAACCAGATTTATTAATATTTCAAACAACTCAATTGTATAGAAGTCCTTTTGAGTTTGATTGGGATGGTGAAAAATATATAGTAAAATCTCAACCAGATAAACAAAACCTCGAAGAAGTAAATCTTTTAGCAGATGGTTACTACGAAGGCCTTCATGTTAAACAAAAAGATTTTGGAAAGTTTTTTGATTGGGCCTATGAAAATGATGTAAACCCATATCAATTCGAGAATATGTTTCTCGATAGGATAGTCAATAGAATTGAAGATGTTCTTAAAAAATGTGAAGAAGTTGGTATCAAAACTCTAATTTTATGTTGGACTGAAGAATATCGTAGTGAAATTTTGAGAAGAAAATTTCTAACTGATAGATACATTAGATTAGAACATAATGGTGTTGTTTATACACACATAGATGAGTTACAACAAAATAATAAACATTTAATTATAGCGTTAGATGATACAAAAGTTCATGTTAGTGGAGATGGAACACCTCCAAAAGATGATTGGCATCCTTCATTAGAGTGTCATAAAATAATTGCTAATAATGTTATAAGACATATAGAAAAAAATGGATAAAACAATATTAGTTACGGGTTGTAGTGGATTAGTTGGTACTCACATTGTAGACCAATTGATTAAAAAAGGATATTTTGTAGTAGGTACTGATTTAAAAAACAGTAGTAGAATCGAATCGTCAAACTTTAAATTTCACCAAATAGATTTACAGGATTCCAAGAAAGTATCTGTTCTTTTTGATTGGTATGATTTTGATGGATGTATAAATTCATTTGGTATAAAGGGAACACCTAAAACTGCTAAAGAAAATCCGGTAGATTTTTTAAAACCATCAATTCGTGGTAATTTCAATATTATCGAAAATTGTTTTAAGAAAGATGTTTGGTTGGTATTCATGTCATCCGTTGGTGTATATGAATCTGCACCAGAGTTTATTGAAGATACTGTTTGGAAAACATTACCATCGGAACATGATTGGTATCCGTCATGGTCTAAACGAGTTCCTGAATTATATTTGGAATCACATGGTGTTCAGTATGATTGGAAAAATTGGACAATTGTAAGACCAGCAAACATCTTTGGTGAATATGATAATTTCGGAGAAGGTGCTATGGCACTTCCTGCTAATATTAAAAAAGTTTACGAATCAGATGGTGAGATTGTGGGATGGGGAGATGGAACACCAACAAGAGATTTTATCTACGCGGGAGATGTTGCATCAGCAACTATCAAATGTATGGAAGAAAAACTACACATCACATCCAACTTGGGTAGTGGTGAAGAAATATCAATCAAAAGAATGGTTGATACAATTATAAAAGTAAGTGGTAAGGATATCAATGTAACTTGGGATACTTCAAAACCAAATGGAGAACCAAGAAGAAGAATGAATACTACAATACAACAAAAATATGAATTACTTCCTCAAACAGGATTTGAAGAAGGAGTAAAAAGAACTTATAACTATTATAAAGAAAATAACTAATGGCACAACCAGAATACACTCCTTATGTAGATGCTCTAACAGAAGCAATGAAACTCTGTATGGATGACCCATCTACAATTTTTATAGGACAACAAATTGTTTATTATGGAAATCCAATGTCTAAAACCATTGAAGGATTACCAAAAGAAAGAATGATTGAAACTCCTGTCATGGAAGAAACTCAAATGGGAATGACAATGGGTCTTGCAATGGCAGGACATCAAGTTGTTACTTTTTATCCTCGTTGGGATTTTCTAATTCTTGCTTGTAATCAATTAGTAAACCACTTAGATAAATTAGAAGCAATGTCTGATGGTGAATGGAAACCTAATGTGATTGTAAGAGTTGGCAAAGGAAGTGATAAACCACTTGACCCAGGTCATCAACACAAAGCAAATTATACAGAACCATTTAGACAAATGTTAACAAATGTTACTATTAAAGATTTAACATCATCGAGTGAAATTTTACCTGCATATAAATCTGCTTTATCTGATGGTGGAATACATATATTAGTAGAATATCCAGAATTATATTATGAGAACAATTAAAAACATACTTTTATTTCCATACGTTTATATCAAAAGTTGGTGGATTCGAAGAAAATTAGAAAAACAATATAAAAAGAAATTAGAGGAACTCAGAAAAAGAGACCCCTTCATTTATAAGAATCACTAATCTTTTTAAAAATTATATTTATATACTGATAAGGTGTATTGAATATGAACAAACTTTCGAATTATCTCGTAGAGCAGATGCTCTTAGAGGATGAGAATCCTATTAAAAAGGTCGTAGTAATTTATGGGGGTAGATTTCAACCATTCCATAAAGGACACTATGGCACATATCAGCACCTTGTCAAAAAATTCGGTAAAGACAATGTTTTTATCAGTACTTCCAACAAAGTAGAAAAACCAAAATCACCTTTTAACTTCAAAGAGAAGGTGAAAATCATGACTACGATGTTCAATATACCTAAATCAAAAATAGTACAGGTAAGAAACAATTATGCACCGAAAGAAATCCTCGATAAATACGATAAAGAAACAACCGCCTTCGTAACTGTTGTTGGTGAGAAAGATTCTGGTAGATTAGGTGGAAAGTATTT
>Ga0209653_1003340_pt1 | contig 11031 bp, 11 predicted proteins | sample SaaInl6LU_22_DNA_FD_184644 | JGI IMG/M metagenome (GOLD analysis project Ga0209653, IMG submission 184644) | Marine microbial communities from expanding oxygen minimum zones in the Saanich Inlet - ESP_116LU_22_DNA (SPAdes) (version 2) | ecosystem: Environmental > Aquatic > Marine > Intertidal... | reverse complement strand
CGTTTTTCGGGTCGCTTATGATTGGCGGCTTTATCGGCTTTTTCTTCGAAAGTTGAGGGATCACCCATAACGGGGTCATCCCCTCCGTTCTGATTGCGCTTGGCGCTGTCATCGTCGTCTTTATGGCGCGGGTGATGTTCCACCTGTCCTTCGGCTCTCCGGGCATAGATGCCATCATCGGGGCCTCGGCGGCACTTGTCCTTATCCCCACTGAATGGGCATCGCGCCGACGCAACCAACGGAGGAAATAGCCCTATTTGGTACGCGGTGGATGGGGCTTGTAGACGGGAAGGCTCCAGCCGAAGGCCAGTGAGCCTGCGCGCAAGGCAAATGTCGCGATGATACAGGCAAGGATCGGGGCCAAAGCATGGTCGGTCACGGCCGCAGCGATCAAGGCCGCACCCGCGCCCGCCGCGGCGGCCGTCACGTAAAGCTCACCCTGTTTGAGGACCAAGGGCACCTCATTGCAGACAACATCGCGCATCAAGCCGCCGAATGTGCCTGTGACCACCCCCATCACCAAAACGATAGCTGCCGATTGTTCCATCTCGCGCGCAACACTCACCCCTGCGGCAACCGCCACAGACAAGGCCGCCGCATCAAGCCAGCGGATCACGGCATATCGGCTTTCCAGAAGATGCGCGCCAAAAAAGACAACAACCGCTGCAGCGCAAGCCAGACCCAAAGGCACGGGATCAGCCAGCCAGAACACAGGATCGCGGTCCAACAATAAATCCCGCAAGGTGCCGCCGCCGACCGCCGTGAGGCAGGCGATGAAGAAAAACCCGATCAGATCAAGCTGCGCGCGTGACGCGACAAGCGCGCCCGTCAGCGCGAAGACCAGAACGGAGGCATAATCAAGGGCGAGTGTGGCCGTCATGGCTTGAACGGCTTCATGCCTTCGCGCGCCAATTCATCGGCGCGCTCGTTCTCGGGGTGGCCCGCATGGCCCTTGACCCATTCCCATGTCACATCATGGCGCGATGCCGCCTCATCCAAGCGGCGCCATAGGTCTTCGTTTTTGACAGGTTTGCGCGTGGAGGTGCGCCAGTTATTCTTCTTCCAACTGAACAGCCACGAGGTGATCCCGCCCTTCACATAGGCGCTATCGGTCACCACCGTCAGCTTTGAGGGGCGCTCGAGGGCTTCGAGTGCATGGATCGCCGCCAAAAGTTCCATCCGGTTATTGGTGGTATCGGCCTCCCCACCTTTGAGGGCGCGTTCCTTCACAACGGCCTCACCCTCTTTCGCCTGCAAGAGCGCGCCCCAACCACCCGGCCCCGGATTGCCGGAGCAAGCCCCATCGGTATAGGCGTATAGCTTAGGCATAGAGCACTCCAAACCCGAGGCAGGCCACGACAATCGCGGTGAGCAAGAGGCGCAGCCGCAGCCACCAAACAGGCGCAAGGCCTTGGCTTTGGCACCAAAAATCAACCGCCAAAAGGCCGATAAAAGCCAAGATCAACGCCATCAAACCCGCCTGCGGATTGGAGAAGGCAAAGAAGAATACAAAAAGCGCGGGCAGCACAGACAGGACCAGCCCGATCGTCATCATCTGCCCTTCGGCCTTGGCGGCAAACCCCCAAATCACGCCTGCCATAAAGCAAAGGATCGTGATCCCGTAAATCTGCAGAATATAGACGCCCTCGAAATTATTGGCCCAGATGCGGCCAATGCTGGAAAGCTCGGGCCAGATCAGCGTGGCCACACCGTAAAGAAACGGCAACAGGCCTGCGAGGCCAAGAGCGAGGGCGGAAAAGGGAATGCGCGTCATGGCGCGCTTCTGGCCGATGCGGGCCTCTTGAGCAAGAGCTTGTCGATGGCGCACATGGGCAAAGCGTTCAAGCGGTCTCGCGCAAGACGCGGGGCACCTTGAACTCGACGTTTTCGACAGCGGTTTCCACCAATTCCATGGTCACATCATATCGGTCACGGAAGGCATCAATCACTTCATTAATCAGCACCTCGGGCGCCGAGGCCCCTGCGGTAATTCCCATGGATGTAATGCCGTGCAGGGCACGCCAATCAATATCGCTCGCGCGCTGCACCAGTTGCGCATATTTGCAGCCTGCGCGTGCGCCAACCTCGACAAGACGCTTGGAATTGGAACTGTTCGGCGCGCCCACCACAAGCATCGCATCCGCCTTTGGCGCCATGGCTTTCACGGCCTCCTGACGGTTGGTTGTGGCATAGCAAATATCTTCCTTATGCGGCCCAACAATCTTGGGGAACCGCGCTTGAAGTGCTGCAACGATATCAATCGTATCATCAACCGAGAGGGTGGTTTGCGTCACGAAAGCAAGGTTTTCGGGGTCGCGCACCTCGATTGTGGCGACATCCTCAACTGTTTCCACAAGCAGCACTTCGCCTTCAGGCAATTGCCCCATCGTTCCGATGGTTTCGGGATGGCCTTCATGGCCGATCATGACCATTTGAAGCCCGTTCTCATGATGGCGCGCGGCCTCGATATGCACCTTGGACACCAAGGGGCAGGTTGCATCCACGAAAAGCATCTCGCGGCGCGCAGCCTCGGCGGGGACGGATTTCGGAACGCCATGGGCGGAAAAGATCACCGGCCTGTCGGGCGGGCAATCATCCAGTTCTTCTACAAAGACGGCCCCTTTATCGCGCAAATCATCAACGACGTATTTGTTATGCACGATCTCGTGGCGCACAAAAACGGGTGCGCCCCATTTCTCCAAGGCCATCTCGACGATCTTGATTGCCCGATCGACACCGGCGCAAAACCCGCGAGGCGCGGCGAGGAAAATGGTCAATGGTGGCTTCGACATGGCAGGACCCGATCTTGTTCTGCCCCAGACTACGAAGCTGCGCCCCCAGCGTCCAGCGCATCACGGCACTGAGCGAGAAAAACCTTGTTTTTGATTATATCCCAAAACCATAAAACAAGGGGGAGGCAAAATTTTCACGTCATTTTTCCGCCGTATTTCGACCCTACGTTATTTTTAATATCCTAGAATTCAACTCTGAAGACGCTAACTTGCTACGGCAATGATCACAGAAACAACTTTCGCGTAACTTCTGTGTCTTTTGAACAATTGAGAATGACCGCTTGGATACTGTTGGTGAACAAAGAGCATCGCAGCATTGCAAATAGTTTCAGCTACGCGTCAAAGGACTATCGAACCGACCCATGACCAAGTCTTTTATGCCAAGCATGTCAAAGACTTCTGAGGAAAACCCTCTGGAAGAACTGCGGCTGCGTTCCTTGATGTTTGCTTGCTCGATTGTGACTGCAGTTGCCTTTGTCTGGTGTGTTTGGGGCATCATCATTGGCCAGCCATTGATGATTGTACTTGCCAGCTTTTCAGGCGCCTCCGTCGTGGCGGCCTATCTGCTGACAAATCGTGGCTATGGCTTCATCGGCAAGCTGATCTGGTATTTTTCAGCTTGGATCCTGATTACGTCATCTTTCTTCATCGCCCCCGCCGGCTCGGATGTAGAATTTCTCTATGTGACAATTATTGCAGGTCCGTTTCTGGTTTTTTCCTCCACCAGTGGTCGCAGGCCCATTCTATCATTGCTGACGCTGACGGGTCTAACCTGGTTGACGGTTGAGTATCTCGGCGCCGATTTCTTCGGGGGGCCCTATTTGTCGCCCGATTTGGCGGAAACGATCAAATACGCCATCTATTTCACCACCTTCCTCATCATCGCGACGGAACTGCTGTTGTTTGGCCATGTGACCGAGGCCTATCACGCAGAACTGAACAAATCGAAAAACGAAGCGGTGCAGGCGAATAATGCCAAATCCGAATTCCTCGCCTCCATGAGCCATGAAATCAGGACGCCGATGAACGGCATCCTTGGCATGATGGAAATCCTCGACAATACCGACCTGTCACATGAGCAACGCCGCCTGCTGACAACGGCAAGACGGAGCTCATTTGCGCTGCTGCGGATTATCGATGATGTTCTGGATGTCTCCAAGATTGAGGCCGGCAAACTGGAAATCATCCCGAAGCGGACCAATCTGATGGCCCAGATGGAAAGCGTCGTGGAAGTCATGCGCGGCTTAGCGGATGAGAAGGACGTCGTCTTACGCTTCTATTTCGACCCAAGCCTACCCGAAACCACCTATACAGATGGCGGGCGGCTTGGTCAGATCACGTTGAACCTGTTGTCCAATGCCATCAAGTTCTCAAGCAAGGCCAGCACTGAGGGGCAGGAGAGGGGCGAGGTCATTCTCTGGGTCACCAAAAGCTCGCAAAACAGCTTCTGCATCCAAGTTGACGACAATGGTGTCGGCATGAGTGACAGCTTCCTCAAGGAAATGTTCGAACCCTTCTCGCAATCTTCGGAGCAAGCCTCGCGCGTGACTGGTGGAACGGGGCTTGGCCTGACAATCGTCAAACGGTTGGTCGACAATATGCAAGGAACGATCGACGTTAAAAGCGCGCCGAATGAGGGCACGACGATCCGCCTTGAGATGCCGCTGACCTTGCCGCAATCAACCCAAACGGCCCCCGATCTTGGGGGCTATACAATTCACGCATGGCCGCGGGATGACCTTTGGAAAAAAGGTGTCGACAGTTATGCTGGTGCCACCGAGGCAAAGGTCGAATGGTATGAGACTTTCGAGGATTTTCGAGACGTCGTTCTGAGCCAACCCAAAGCCTCAATCTTTCTTGCATCGCTGGATGAACCCAAAAGCCAGAAGGCCATCGAGGAAGATCCCGCCTTTGAGCAAGTAAAATTGCTCGCCTTTACCTATTTGCGCACCTATCGCTCGGGCCATATTGCGCCCAATCGCTATGTTCTCAACGCGCGGCCAACACTCTTGAGCGAATTCTTCAGCGCCCTGAGCATTTTGTCCGAACAGCCCGAGATCAAAAAAGAAGGCTTGGAACATGTCGCCCCTCCAAGCCAGCTCAAGCATATCGATAGCTTCTCCAATCAGCCCCCTGACGGGAATGTTGCTGTTAAAAAAGTAGGATTAACCAAAGCCAGCCGAAAACGCGGCTTGGTTGTGGAAGATAATGAGGTGAACCAGACCGTTCTCGTCGCGCAGCTACATTCGCTTGGCTATGAGACACAGACCGCCAATAATGGCGAGGAAGGCCTCCGCACTTTGAAAGCCGAGGAATTCGACTTTGTGCTGACTGATTTCCAAATGCCGCTGATGGACGGGTTCGAGATGTCGCGCCAGCTACGCCTTTGGGAAGAAGAAAACGGCAAGCCGCGCGTGCCGATCATCGCCATCACGGCAGATGCGATCAGTGGCGACAGGCAGCGCGGGCTGGATCATGGCATGGATGCCTTCTTGACGAAGCCCGTTCGGATGCTCGACCTCGGCGCGACGATCACCCGCTTCCTGACCGATAGCCCCAAAGGCAAGTGACGGCCCGAGACAGGTCTCGGGCCATCGCTGTATTTAGCTAGGCTGCCCCATGGCGCCGTCGTGATTATCGCCGCCTTGGTTGTCACGCGGAGGCCGCCCGACAACATCCTTGAGTTCATCCAGCTCGATGAAATTATCGGCTTGGCGACGCAGATCATCCGCAATCATTGGCGGGTTTGACCGGATCGTGGACACAACCGAGACCCGCACGCCTTTGCGTTGGATCGCTTCGACTAGCGGGCGAAAATCACCATCGCCGGAAAACAACACAATGTGATCGACATGCTCGGCGGTTTCCATCGCATCCACAGCCAGTTCGATATCCATGTTTCCCTTCACCTTGCGGCGACCCTGGCTATCGGTAAATTCTTTGGCTGGCTTGGTCACCATGGTGAAGCCGTTATAATTCAACCAATCCACCAAAGGGCGGATCGGCGAATAGTCGTCATTTTCAAGAAGAGCGGTGTAGTAAAACGCCCGCAACAACTTGCCGCGCTGCATGAATTCCTGCCGCAACAACTTGTAGTCAATGTCGAAAGCGAGTGCTTTGGCGGCGGCATATAAATTCGAGCCATCAATGAACAGCGCGAGCCGTTCGTCTCTGTAAAACATAATTAATCGTCCTGTGAGTGTTTGTGCCTATCGTGAATGGGGATAAGAATTTCTTCAAATAAACCTACGATCGACAATGCTGACAAAAATAGGTGATCACTCAACATGCGCAAGTACTCGAAAGATATCGGAAAAACTGAATGATACTGATCGCGTTGGGGTCCAATCTACCCGTTGGTGAACAAGGACCTTCCGAGGTTTTGCATGCCGCGATCGGCCAGATTTCCGAAAGAATCCAAATTCCTAAAGTTGAAAGCCGTTTCTTTAGGACGCCTGCATTTCCAAAAGGGTCCGGCCCTGATTTTGTGAATGCCGCGCTGAAACTGGAAGGAAGCGCCCCTGCGCAAAAAATCCTCACGATCCTCCATGACATCGAATCGGAGTTTGGCAGAGATAGGTTAACAAGATGGGCCGCGCGCGGTCTGGACCTTGATTTGATAGCGATTGAGGATCAGGTCCTGCCCGATCTGGGCACATGGCAGGCGTGGCACGGGTTGAGCGTGGATGAGGCCGCACAAACGGCGCCCGACCAATTGATCCTTCCCCATCCGCGCCTGTCCGAGAGGGGTTTTGTTTTGATGCCGCTGGCCGATGTCGCGCCCGACTGGCGCCATCCTGTCCTTGAAAAGACGGTTTCGGAAATGCTGGCCGAACTTGCCCCGCAGGAATTGGACGGCATTGTACCGCTTTCCGCCTGAAAATAGGGCTTTCTGCCCTTGTGTTTCCGGCACTTGAGGGCTAGGTACGAGGCTTGAGTTTCCTCCCGACAATGATTTCGGAGTATCCAAATGGCCCGCGTGACCGTTGAAGATTGCGTTGATAAGGTACCGAACCGATTTGAACTGGTAATGCTTGCTGCACATCGTGCACGTGAGATTACAGCTGGTTCGCAACTGACGATCGACCGTGACAACGACAAGAACCCTGTTGTTGCCCTGCGTGAAATCGCGGATGAAACACAGACTGCCGATGAGTTGCGTGAGCGCTTCATCGAATCCCATCAGACCCAGATCGAGGTCGACGAGCCTGAAGAAGATGCAATGGCTCTTCTCCAAGGCGTCGAGCAGGATCGCCCCGCTCAGGACGATATGTCCGAAGAGCAGATGCTGCGCGCCCTTATGGAAGCGCAGGGTCAAAGCTGACATAGGGCTTTGATGGACGGGAACCGATCAGATCGGCTTGGCACTCTAGACGCCGAAGACCTGATTAACCTTGTCCGCAACTACAATCCAAAATGTAACGAGGCGCTCCTTCGGGGCGCCTATGACTATGCCTCACGGATGCATGACGGGCAGAAACGCCATTCGGGCGAACCCTATTTCACCCACCCCGTGGCCGTTGCCGCTATCCTGACCGAGATGCGCCTTGATGATGCAACCATCGCAACGGCGCTTCTTCATGATACGATCGAAGACACCAAAGGCACCTATTCCGAGCTGACGGAGTTGTTTGGCGAAGATGTGGCCGAACTGGTGGATGGCGTGACCAAGCTGACCAATCTGCAGCTCTCCAGCCGCGAGACCAAACAGGCCGAGAATTTCCGCAAACTCTTCATGGCCATGTCCAAGGATTTGCGCGTTATCCTCGTGAAGCTGGCGGACCGTCTGCATAATATGCGCACGATCAAGCATATGCGCCCCGAAAAACAGGTCGTCAAAGCGCATGAGACCATGGATATCTTCGCGCCTCTGGCGGGTCGCATGGGTATGCAATGGATGCGTGAGGAATTGGAGGACCTGTCCTTTCAGGTGCTCAACCCCGAGGCGCGCAGCTCGATCATGCGCCGCTTTGTGTCACTGCAAAAAGAATCGGGCGATGTGATCAGTAAGATCACCGATGATATCGAAGCGGTGATGGAAAAGCATAACGTGTCGGGCTCGGTCTTTGGACGCGCGAAAAAGCCCTTCTCGATCTGGCGCAAAATGCAGGAAAAGGACCTCGCCTTTTCACGCCTCTCGGATATCTACGGCTTCCGTGTGATCGTGGATAGCGATGATGCCTGCTATGTGGTGCTTGGCGCGGTGCATCAAAGATGGCGCTCGGTTCCGGGGCGGTTCAAGGATTACATCAGCCAGCCGAAATCGAACGGCTACCGCTCGATCCATACGACCGTTTCGGGCCGCGATGGCAAACGCGTGGAAATCCAGATCCGCACCAAGCAGATGCATGAGGTGGCCGAAGCGGGCGTGGCTGCGCATTGGTCCTACCGCGATGGCGTGCGCAGCGAGAACCCCTTTGCTGTTGATCCCGCAAAATGGCTCTCGACGCTGAATGAGCGTTTCGAGATGGCCGAGGATCATGACGAGTTTCTCGAACATGTGAAGCTTGAGATGTATTCGGATCAGGTGTTCTGCTTCACGCCCAAAGGCGATGTGGTGAAGCTGCCAAAAGGCGCGACGCCGCTTGATTTCGCCTATTCGATCCATACGCGCATCGGGCATTCCTGCGTTGGGGCCAAGGTGGATGGCATTCGCGTGCCTCTCTGGACAAGGCTGAAAAACGGCCAATCGGTCGAGATTTCCACTGCCGATGGTCAAAGCCCGCAAGCCACTTGGATTGATATCGTCGTAACAGGGCGCGCCAAGGCCGCCATTCGCAGAAATCTGCGCGAAGAAGATCGCGGGCGGTATGTGAAACTGGGCAAAGAGCTTGCCCGCGTGGCCTTTGAGCATGTGAATAAGAAAGCAACCCCCAAGGCTTTGGATACGGTCGCCAAAGCCCTTGGTCTGCCTGATGGAACCGAAGTGCTGGCGCGGATCGGCTCTGCCGAAATTTCCGCGCGGGACATGGTCGCAAAGCTTTACCCCGAACTGGTCGCGGATAACGAAGAAACCGAAGTTGAAGCCCGCCGCGCCGTGATCGGCCTGCCGCCTGGCGCACAGGTGAACCGCGCGCAATGCTGCCAAGCTGTTCCGGGCGAACGGATGGTCGGCATCACCTATCGTGGCCGCGGGCCTGTTCTGCACGCCATTGATTGCGAGGCCTTGGCCGAGTTTGACGACCAACCCGAACGCTGGATTGACCTGCATTGGACCGAAGGCCGCCACGCCGCGGTGCATAATGTGACGATTAACGTTACGATATCTAACGATAATGGGGTGCTCGGTCGTATCTGCACATTGATTGGCGAGCAAAATGCCAATATCTCGGACCTGCATTTCATGGATCGCAAACCGGACTTCTTCCGCCTTCTGATTGATGTAGATGTGCGGGATGCAGAACATCTGCATTCTGTGATGATGGCGATCGAAGCCGATAGTGATGTTGCCAAGATGGAGCGGTATCAGGATCTCGATAGAAGACCCTGACCCTCACCCGCCAAGAGAGGGCAGGATAAGTCGAAGTGTTCAAACGTAGGGATCAACGCCCTTGGGCCCGTATTCTAACCGAGTGGGTCTATCCGCGCGGTGGTTGGACCCGTGCCTTCCAATATGTCCAGCATCGTTTAAGCCGTTTGCCCGGAACCCCCGAAAGCATAGCACGCGGGATATTTGTGGGCGCTCTTACGGCCTTCACACCTTTTTTCGGCATTCACTTTGTCATCGCCGCTGTGTTGGCCAAGATGGTGCGCGGCAATATCCTTGCCGCCCTCATAGGCACCTTTGTCGGCAACCCGCTGACCTATGTTCCAATCGCGCTGGTCTCGCTTGAGTTCGGCCATTTCATGCTTGGCACCGAGATGCGCGGACGTGTGGAGGACGGGCTTTTCCATAAATTTGGCGGCGCTTTTGGGGATCTTGGGCACAATATCCAAGCGGTTTTTACCCATGAGCGCGCGCATTGGGACGAGTTGCATATCTTCTATGATGATGTGTTTTTTCCATGGATGGTCGGTGGCATCATTCCCGGCGTTATTTGCGGCATCATTTGCTACTATCTGAGTGTTCCCGTCATTCGCGCCTATCAAAAGCGCCGCGTCGCACGGATGCAAAAGAAGATCAGAAAGATGCGGGAACAGGCTGGCGCCTCAGGCACAAACCACTAGGTTCTGACTCGGGACAACCGAAAGCGATTGACGATGACCAACCGATTGAGACTTGGCGTGAATATTGACCATGTGGCCACCCTGCGCAATGCGCGCGGAGGTGCCCTGCCCGATCCGGTCCGCGCGGCGCGTCTGGCGGAGCAATCGGGCGCTGACGGCATCACGGCCCATCTGCGCGAAGATCGCCGCCATATCCGCGACGATGATATCTCCGCGATTATGGAAGCCATCACCATCCCGCTGAATTTCGAGATGGCCGCCACTGATGAAATGCAACGCATTGCCCTTGATCACAAACCCCATGCGGCCTGTATCGTGCCCGAGCGGCGCGAGGAACGCACGACCGAGGGCGGCTTGGAAGTGGCTGCGGATCAGAACCGCCTGACCGACTTCATCCTGCCCCTCAAAGAGGCTGGCATTCGTGTCTCCATGTTCATCGCCCCTGATCCTGCGCAGATCGAAGCCTCGGCCCGCATCGGCGCGCCAGTGATTGAACTGCATACAGGCGCCTATTGTGATTTTCATGCCGAGGGCAAAACCGCCGAGCGTGACACCGAATTGGAGCGTCTTGTGGCCGGCGCGAAACTGGGGGCTGAGTTGGGATTGGAAATCCATATGGGCCATGGTTTGACCTATGATAACCTCGCCCCGATCGCGGCTATGCCCGAGGTGATGGAGCTCAATATCGGGCATTTCCTGATTGGTGAAGCGGTTTTTCTGGGCCTGCCTGAGGCCTTGGCCGAAATGCGGCGCTGCATGGATGCCGCACGTGGATAAGACATCCATCTGCGGGCAGAATTGATGACAAGGCGATTTGAATGATCCTCGGAATTGGAACCGATCTGGCGAATATCGAGCGTATCCAGAAAACGCTTGATCGTTTTGGCGACAGGTTCCGCAACCGCGTGTTCACCGAAACCGAGCAGACGCGCGCCGAACGCATGACCGACCCTGCCGCCGTCTATGCCAAAAGATGGGCCGCCAAGGAGGCCTGCTCAAAGGCGCTTGGCACAGGTTTGCGCATGGGGATCGCATGGCGGGATATGGCGGTGGCCAATCTTCGCACAGGCCA
>Ga0209653_1003339_pt1 | contig 11033 bp, 6 predicted proteins | sample SaaInl6LU_22_DNA_FD_184644 | JGI IMG/M metagenome (GOLD analysis project Ga0209653, IMG submission 184644) | Marine microbial communities from expanding oxygen minimum zones in the Saanich Inlet - ESP_116LU_22_DNA (SPAdes) (version 2) | ecosystem: Environmental > Aquatic > Marine > Intertidal... | reverse complement strand
AATGCTTTTTTATTAGAACGACCAACCCTACCACGCATTTGGTGTAAATCGCTCAACCCAAAATTATTAGCATTGTTAATAAAAATGGTATTTGCATTTGGTACATCTAGTCCACTTTCAATAATTGTGGTTGATACCAGCACATCAAAGGCACCATCCATAAAGCCCAACATTAACTCCTCTAATTTTTTACCATCCATCTGGCCATGTCCAATACCAATTTTTGCAAAGGGTATCAGTCTTTGCAATAAACCAGCTACCTCTTTAATATTATCGATCCTATTATGAATAAAAAATACTTGACCTCCTCTAGATATCTCATAGGAAACAGCATCTCGTATTATTTCTTCACTAAACCGAATGACATTTGTTTCTATAGGATGTCTATTTGGTGGTGGTGTTTTGATCACAGATAAATCTCTTGCTGCCATTAAGCTAAACTGCAGAGTTCTTGGAATTGGGGTTGCAGTTAATGTTAGCGTATCTACATTTTCTTTTAATGTTTTCAATTTGTCTTTTACGGCAACTCCAAATTTTTGTTCCTCATCGATAATTAACAATCCTAAATTTTTAAATTTTATTTTAGGATTGGTTAATTGATGTGTTCCAATAACAATATCTACACCTCCATCATTAATTCCTTCTATGGCTTCTCTTTTTTGCTTAGCAGTTCTAAAACGATTCAGATAATCAATACGAACAGGGAAGTCTTTTAAACGTTCAGAAAAGGTTTTGTAATGCTGAAAAGCTAAAATTGTTGTAGGTACTAAAATTGCGACTTGCTTTCCGTTATCAACTGCTTTGAAAGCTGCCCTAACTGCAACCTCGGTTTTACCAAAACCTACATCACCACAAACCAACCGATCCATAGGTTGTGCTTTTTCCATGTCTTCTTTAACAGCCTGTGTTGCGGTAAATTGATCTGGAGTATCTTCATACAAGAAACTTCCTTCCAATTCGTGCTGCATGTGTGTATCTGGGCTAAAAGAAAATCCTTTTTGTAATTTTCTTTTTGCATACAGTTGAATAAGGTTATATGCAATATGTTTTACTCTAGCCTTGGTTTTTTGCTTTATTTTTTTCCAAGCATTAGAACCTAGTTTGAACACTTTTGGTGGTTTTCCATCTTTACCATTAAACTTAGAAATTTTATGAAGAGAATGAATACTTACATATAAGATATCTCTGTCTCCGTAAATTAATTTGATAGCTTCTTGCTTTTTTCCACTAACATCAATTTTTTGTAATCCACCAAATTTTCCAATGCCATGATCTATATGTGTGACATAATCTCCAATCTCTAATTTATTTAACTCTTTAAGTGTAATGGCTTGCTTTTTAGCATAGCCATTTTTTAATCTGAATTTATGATAGCGTTCAAAAATTTGATGATCTGTATAACAAACCAACTTATTATCTACGTCTACAAAGCCTTGATACAAAGGAAAAACAATTGTTTCTACTGCAACCTTTTGATCTATATCTGAGAAAATATCCTGTAACCGGTTTGCCTGTTGCTCATTTGCACAAAAAATATAATTTGAAAAACCTGCTTTGGTATATTCGTTTAAATTATCTGTTATTAAGGCAAATTGTTTGTTAAATGAAGGTTGTGGATTTGTTTGAAAAGTAACAGTATTAGAATCATTTTTACCTGTTTTATTATTTCCTAATTTAACAGTAATAAACTTGGTAAATTCGTTAATAATTTCATCGCCAGTACAAAACAACTCACTAGGTTTTGTATGGTTAATTTCTTTGGATAATTTACCAAAAGCATCTTCTGCCTTAACAAATAGTTTGTTTAAGTTGCCTTTAATTAGCACCTCATTTTTGTAGAAAATTGTTGTTTTTTTGGAAATATAACTTAAAAAAGATTGTCTTTTCTCAGCAACAGATTTGTCTTCTATATTTGGCATTATAGCTACTTGCTGTAACTTTTCTTTAGACAACTGTGTTTCAACATCAAAAATTCTTATACTATCTATTTCGTCTCCAAAAAATTCAATTCTATAAGGTTCATCATTAGCAAAAGAAAAAACATCTACAATTCCTCCTCTAACCGAAAAATCACCAGGTTCTGCAACAAAATCTACACGTTTAAATTTGTATTCAAAAAGAACCTCGTTTACAAAATCTAAAGAGAGTTCATTACCAACCGTTACTTTTAAACTATTTTTTTCTAGTTCTGTTCTAGTAACTACTTTTTCTGACAAGGCAGAAGGATAAGAAACAATTATTGCAGGTTTCTTATGGGAATTAATACTATTTAAAACTTCTGAGCGTAACAAAATATTAGCATTATCAATATCTTCATCAGAAAAAACAGTGTGATAAGGCCTCTTATAAGATCCAGGAAAAAACAATACATTTTTTTCCCCTAAAAGTTGCTCTAAGTCGTTTAAATAGTAAGCAGCTTCTTCTTTATCATCAAAAACTAATAGAAAAGGGTTGTTTATTTTTTTGAATACCTCTGAAACGATAAAGGATAAGGAAGAACCAATTGTATTATTTATAGTAATTGATCGCTTTTCTTTGCTTAGAAGTTCAACAATTCCATCAAGTTTTTTTAGACTTTGGAATTGATTGATAATATGTTGTTTACTCAATTCGAAAATTTTAAACAAAAATACCACACAAATTACTTAAATAGGTCTCAAGTTTATTTTTTTATTTTTAAAAAAAATATTAAGTTTACAGTTACTTCATTAGGCACAGCACATGAAAAAATATTACCAAACTTTATTCCTCATATTTTTTTGTTTGACCCTTTCAAATTTTAGTCAAAATAAAGAATACAGATGGGCAATCGATGCAGGAAGTTCTTCTGTTCTTTTTAAGAAATCTGCCATTCCAAGTGTGGGCTATAGATATTTACAAAGTGCTGCAAGAATAGGACTTACAAAATACATTGATAACAATTTATTTATCGCTGGATCTATTTCAAACTCAATAACAAAGGACAAGGAATATTTAACATTAGATGGTGAACTACGGTATGATTTTGGAACATCTACTAAGAAAATTTTTAACTTAATTTCTATTTATGTTTTCATTGGAACAAGTTATTTACTCATACCAGACATAGTAACTCTTAGTTTTGGAGGAGGAGGTACCCTTTGGCTCACTAAAAAAATTGGTTTTACAAGTAACTTGGTTTATAAATCACATGGGGGTTTAAATTTCCCTGGATCACATATCTATGGATCAGCAGGTTTTGTTCACATATTTTCTCCTGAAAAACATGGAGATCGTAGAAAGAGGATTTGGGATTACTAATAGTTTAAAGCCGCTACTAACTTTTTTGGTGATAAGTAATTAAAATATCTACGTGTTACTTTGAATTTTTTATTCAGAATTAGATTTACAGGTAGCGAAAATGGTTTGTTTTTTCTTGAAGCAAGAAGTAATGAAATTTGATGGGTAGGTCTTCTACTTTTTCCAATATTTTGGTTTACATAAGTTACTCCGCCAAAAGAGATGGTGTCTTTTGATTCAGCATTCATTTTTACAGCATAATACTTTTGATTCAAGATAGATACCACAGCCTTATCTCTAAATGCTGTTTTCTCCATCTTTCTACAATATACACACCAATCTGCATAAAAAGAAATAAACACCTTTTTTGGTTTTACTTTTAGAGAATCTTCTAACTGCTCAAAAGTGAGCCAGTTTAAAGATTTCACTTGCTGAGCTGATATAGAATTACTCAGAAAAAGCGAGATTCCTAAAAATGATACAATAAATATTTTTGAATTATTCATCAAAATAGATTTCCAATTTTTACAGCAAAAAACACAGATCTTGGAGCTGCTGGACCAAATATAAAAGTAGAATCACGCTCTGGACCTTGATCAAATTCCGATTGATAGCTATTAAATGCATTTCTAAAACCAGAACTTAATTCGACGTGTAAATCCTCTGATAAATCAAAATGATAACTTACTTTTAAATTTACATCAATAAACGGATCAGAATCTACTAAATCAATAAAGCCGTCTGCCCCAATAATACGAGGCACAACCATGGGTCCTGTATAAGTTCCTGTTACATCAATTTTAAAAGAATCATTAACATTATAATACGATATAAAATAACCATAAAAGTTTGGGTTTCGAACAAATTCTTTTACAGCTATGCTACTAGAACCATTATTAAACAATTCTTGCGCTTCATCAAAAGCGGTTTTTTGCAGAGTCCCTCCTAATTGAAAAGTAAATTTTTCTGAAGGTGAGAACCCTGCTTCGAAATTGAAACCCGAAACTGTAGCTCCTTCTCCATTTACAACTTCTTCTAAAATAACATCACCAATACTTCCAACACTAACACTTGTAAAAGGATTGGTTAATTTGGTGTAAAAACCTTCGAGTAAGAAGTTTATTTGTGTCAAATTTGTTGTTTTCGTAAAATTAATTGAAGTTGTAAATGTATCTGAAATCTCTTTATCTAAGTTGTCAGATAAACTACTAATTACTTGATAACCTGCTGCCGAAGAAATATGTAAGTCTTCATTAAAGGCTTGTGGTGCTCTAAACCCTCTACCATACCCAGCTCTAAAGCGCATATTATCATTTGCTTTATACAATACACTTAAACGCGGACTAATTACTCCTAGGTTTACATCAGAAATTGTGTTTTTGTTACCAATCCTATATTTTCCGTTTACATAAGACCTATCGTACCTAGTACCTAACAAAGCTGTTAAAGCATTATTTGGTTTCCATTCATATTGAGAGAAAACTCCAGTGGTATTTACTTTTTGATCAACTAAACGATTAAAACCTGCAACTTCGTCTTTAGTATTGTAACTCTGATTTTCGATACCTACAGTAAGTATATCTCTTTTGAAATAATGATTGTATTGTAATCCTCCAATAAGGGAAAAATCTTCTGTAAAACCATATGAGTTAATGGCTAATTCAAAATCATCAAGATCTGTACTACCGCCCAAACCACCATAATAGCTATCTCTGTTTGTGCTTTGTGTAGAAGCATAAAAAGACCATTTACCAGTCTCACTGAAATTCCATTGATCATAAGTAACTCCTCCAAAAATAGTATTGTGATCTAATTCTTCTGTAATATTGGTAAAATGTGGCGCTAGATCTAACTGATCACCTCCTCTTCTATATTCTTCTAAAGCACTTAAATCTACCGTTATTTTACTTAAATCGCTTGGCTTAAAAAATGCTTTTCCACCAAACACAGTATTACTTAATTCAACCAATTCTGTAAACCCGTCTCCGTCTGCATCATAGCTATCTCTATTGCGACGCATACCATAGAAGCTTACTCCGTTAGTTAAAGCTTCATTTACGATTGTACCATTAATATTAAAAGTTTGGTCTAAAGCATCTCCATCAATAATAGTAGTATTTGAACGGATTTCCCAATTATTTTCTACGGGTTCTTTAGTAATAATATTTACAGTACCTGCAATTGCATTTGAACCATAAAGAGCAGAACCTCCTCCTCTTACAACTTCGATACGTTCTACAATATTCGCCGGAATTTGATCCAATCCATATACACTATTTAACGCGCTAAAAATGGGACGACTATTGATTAAAATCTGAGAGTATGCTCCTTCAAGCCCATTAAGCCTCACTTGTGTAAATCCACAATTTTGGCAGTTGGTTTCTACACGAACTCCTGCGTTAAAATTAAGTCCATCAGAAATAGCCACAGACTGTGTAGCACTCAATAACTTATTATCGATAACTCCAACAACTACAGGATTATTTTTTCTATCCTGAATATTTCGAGTTCCTGTTACCACCACATCGTCTAAGTAAAGTGCATCTTCTTTTAATATAAAATTCTTTTTTAAAACCTGATTAACAGTTAAAATTACCTCTTCCTTCGTGCTGATATATCCTAAATACCTAACTTTTATTTCATAAACTCCAGGAGAAATATTTTCTAAAATGTAGTTCCCCTCATTATCGGAAACTGTTCCTTTATTTGTAAATTCTAAAAGTACAGAAGCAAATGGAATTGGTTCTCCTTTAGTGTTCGTTATTTTTCCAGAAATAGTTTGACCGAAAGATGTGAATGAAATAAAAATGAATAATAGTGCAACTGAAATTTGCATTTTATTGTATTTAAATGTTGACAAATTTAATTAAATTTTTAGACAAACCTAAATATTTATTTTGATTAAAATAAAATTATATATTTGCCATATCTAAATCTTAGCAATGTTTACACTTTCTGAAGAAAACTATTTGAAAGCAATTTATCATTTAGAACTTAGTTCTGACAGAGGAATTAGCACCAATGCAATTGCAGAACAATTAGAAACCAAGGCCTCTTCGGTAACAGATATGATTAAAAAATTATCTGATAAAAAAGTAATTATTTATAAAAAATACAAGGGAGTTACCTTAACTGAATTTGGAAAAAAAACAGCTGCAAATATTGTCAGAAAACACAGACTCTGGGAAGTTTTTTTAGTAGAAAAATTAAATTTTTCATGGGATGAAGTTCATGAAGTTGCAGAACAGCTAGAACACATAAAATCATCAAAACTTATCAACCAAATAGATGCATTATTAGGTTTCCCAACTCACGATCCTCACGGAGATCCAATTCCTGATAAGGATGGGAATCTCAAGAAAATAGATAAAAATCTACTAGCTACTTTACACAGAAAAGAGTCTGGGATTTGTGTTGGTGTAAACGACTCATCATCTGAGTTTTTACAGTTTTTAGACAAAAAAGGTATTGTTTTAGGCCAACAAATTACAGTTTTAGAAAAGGAAGAATTTGACGATTCTTTATTAATTTTAATTGAAGAAAAAACAATGTCAATTTCTAGTAAAATAGCCAATAATTTATACATTAAAAAAATATGAGTACATTCAATCAATTGATTACATTTGGAAAAGAACACCCTATACAAGCTGCTTTGTATGCATCTTTGTTTACATGGGGATTAACCGCTGCTGGAGCTGGGCTCGTATTTTTTTTTAAAAAATTAAACAGAGCTGTTTTAGACGGCATGCTAGGGTTTACTGGTGGTGTTATGGTTGCGGCAAGTTTTTGGAGTTTGCTTTCTCCTGCCATAGACAATAGCCCTGGTGAGGGTTTTGTAAAAGTCATTCCCTCTGCAATTGGTTTTTTAATTGGGGCATTAGCACTATTTGGAATGGACAAATGGCTACCCCACTTACATATTAATTTTAAAGAAAAAGAAAAAGAAGGAGTTAAAACAAATTGGCATAAAACTACTCTTCTAGTTTTGGCTATTACTTTACATAATATTCCTGAAGGATTAGCAGTTGGAGTATTGTTTGGAGCGGCTTCTACTTTAGTGGGCGCAGAACAAACCGAAATGATTATTGCCGCGATTTCTCTAGCAATCGGAATTGGAATTCAGAATTTTCCTGAAGGATTTGCAGTTGCTATGCCATTACGAAGACAAGGGGTTAGCCGTTTTAAAAGTTTTTGGTACGGACAGCTTTCTGCAATTGTAGAACCAATTGCTGCCGTTTTAGGAGCTTTAGCAGTTTCGTTTTTTACTCCAATTTTACCATATGCTTTAGCATTTGCAGCTGGAGCGATGATTTTCGTTGTGGTTGAAGAAGTAATACCAGAAACACAAAGAGATAAATATACAGACATTGCAACACTTGGCTTTATTGGTGGGTTTATTGTAATGATGTCTCTTGATGTTGGTTTGAGTTAAAAATTAGTTGAATCTTCGCACTAAAAACGTCATTACAGGTTACTTAGGCAAGGTGATTTTCTCTTCTTATTCTATATTTTCTTTATTCAAATAATTTATCTTCTCTAAAATTTATTATTTTGTAATTTCGACAAAAGTCTATTCTAATAAAACGGATGTTTCAACAACTCTCTACTTTTCAAGTTTACAATGCATCTGCAGGAAGTGGTAAAACGTTTACCCTTGTAAAAGAATATTTAAAAGTCTTATTAACTTCAGATGATATTTTTACTTTTCAAAAAATTCTAGCAATCACTTTCACTAACAAAGCTGCTGGAGAAATGAAAGAACGTGTTTTGCAAAATTTAAAGGATTTTTCTAGTGGAAAAAACAATGACTTATTTAATTTAATTTTACAAGAAACAAAATTAGATAGTGCATTAATTCACGAAAAAAGCGAACGGATTTTAGAAGCCATATTACAAAATTATTCAGCTTTTTCGATTACTACCATAGATAGTTTTACGCATAAAATTATTCGAAGTTTTGCTTTTGACTTAGGGTTAACCTTAAATTTCGAGGTTGAAATGGATGCTATTTCATTACTAAATGAAGCAGTATCTATGTTAATTTCTAAAATAGGAACTGACGAAAAACTAACTAAGATGTTAATCGATTATTCTTTAGATAAAACTAATGACGACAAATCATGGGACATTTCTAACGATTTAAATGAATTTGCTAAAATTCTTTTAAATGAAGACGATAGCAAACAGTTTAAAAATCTAGCTCACAAAACTATTGATGATTTTAATACTTTAAAAAACAAATTATTTACACATCAAAAAGAATTAGTAAAAGAACTAAAGACAGTTGGAAAAGCAACACTATCACTGCTTAAAAGTAATAATTTATCTCAAAAAGATTTTTACAGAGGTGTTGTACCTAAGTTTTTTAACGATTTACATGAAAAAGGAGCTAATTTAGATATTCTAAAAAGAGGTGCAACTATCGAAAAAGCTATTGAGGCAAATCAATTTTACACAAAAGCTACTTCTGAGACAATTGCTTCAACCATAGACAATATTATCCCTAATATTATTGAAGAATACCAGAAAGCTAAACAAGTATACAAAGATTTTTTATTCAATAAACTAGCTCTACAAAGTATCATTCCTCTGGCTGTTTTAAACAACATCAATAACGAGTTAGAACAATTAAAAAATGAAAATAATATTCGATTAAATGCTGAATTTAATCAGCTAATATCCGCTAATATTAAAGACCAACCCGCTCCTTTTATATATGAGAGAATTGGACAACGATTTATGCATTACTTTATTGATGAAATGCAAGACACCTCTTCTTTACAATGGCAAAACTTAATCCCATTAATAGACAATGCTTTAGCACAGGGAAAAAGTAGTTTGCTATTGGTAGGTGATGGAAAACAAGCTATTTACAGATGGAGAGGGGGAAAAGCAGAACAATTTATCAATCTTGGAAATCGTACTTACAACCAAAAATATTTTCAAATTCAAAAAGAAGTAAAGGAATTAAATACTAATTTCAGAAGCTATTCTGAAATCGTCAATTTTACCAATACTTTTTTTACAAAAAACGCTTCTTTTTTAGCGAATGAAAACTATCAAAATCTTTTCTTAGACGGAAATCAACAAGAAAAAAATACCAAAAAAGGAGGATATGTTTCTATAGATTTTTTAGAAACAAAAGAACAAAAAGATGAAAATGATTTAAAATATGCTGCTACTGTTTTACAAAAAATTGAAATTTTACAACATGAATTTTCTTTAAACGAAATCTGTATTTTAACCCGAACAAAAAAAGATGGAATTACAATTGCTGATTATTTAATTGAAAATAACATTAACATCGTTTCTTCTGAAACTTTACTAATTAAAAATAATGCGAAAGTAGATTTTATTATAAATCTATTACAGTTAATTCAAAATCCAATTGATGATGAAATAAGATTTGACGTTCTTGTTTTTCTTTTTGAGCATTTGAATATATCAATTCAAAAACATCAGTTTTTACAAACGTTTATCGCAAAGAATAACACTGAATTATTTTCATCTTTAGCTGATTTTACTATTCAATTTGATAACATTCAGTTGAAACATTTGTCACTTTATGATAAAATTGAAGCCATCATAAGTGCTTTCAAAATAATCAATACATCTGACGCATACATCCAATTTTTTTTAGATATTGTTTTAGAGCAACAGATAAAAGGAATGGGAGTTTCAGAATTTCTCGATTTTTGGAAAGCACAAAAAGAGAAATTGAGTATTATAGCTAATGAGAATTCAAATGCCGTTCAGATAATGACAATTCACAAATCAAAAGGCCTAGAATTTCCTGTAGTCATATTTCCTTGTGATGTAGATATTTACAAAGAACATGACCCTAAATTATGGCTTAACAATTTACCTCCTAAATTTAATGGTTTTACAAACTTCTTATTCAATAAAAACAAAAGTTTAGAAGTTTTAACTGATGAGTCAAGTTTAGTGTACAAAAAACAAAGAGAACAATTAGAATTAGATAACTTGAATTTATTGTACGTTGCTTTAACAAGACCTATTGAACAACTTTATATTATAACTGAAAAAAAGGTAGACAAAAACAATAAATTTAGAGAGCATTTGTATTCATCAATGTATTTTAATTTTTTAAAAAAAATTAACGTATGGGATAATGAAAAGTTGCACTATACCTTTGGGAATAATAGCAGATTAAGCAACAAAGTTGGTACAAAACTAAAATTTAAGCATCATATTAATTTCCCAATAACTCCAGAAAAAAGTAATACCAATATTTTAGTAGCAAGCTCTTCCTCTCTTTGGGATACACAACAAGAAAAATCGATTCAATATGGAAATTTAGTTCATGAAATTTTAGCAAAAATAAGTACAAAAAAAGACATCGAACGTATTCTTCAATCTTATGAGAGTAGTGGTAAAATTTCCAATATTGAACGAAAAAATATTCAAAAAAAAATTATAGAAATCACCAACCATGATTCACTTAAAAAATATTTTACTGAGGCCCATAAAATTTATAACGAAAGAGAATTCTTATTTGATAAGTCTATTTTTATACCCGACAAATTGGTTATAGATTCTAAAAAGGAACTTACTATTATTGATTACAAAACTGGTTCATACAAAAAAGAACATGAAATACAATTGCTAAATTACAAAGAGAATCTTGTTAGAAACAACTTGAAAATCAGCAAAACACTTTTAATTTATACTGATAATCCAATTAAAATACTATCTATTTGAATAATAAGGCAGTAATTTAACCACTAAAGAAACCTTTTTTTTTTTTTTTTTTT
>Ga0209653_1003338_pt1 | contig 11037 bp, 6 predicted proteins | sample SaaInl6LU_22_DNA_FD_184644 | JGI IMG/M metagenome (GOLD analysis project Ga0209653, IMG submission 184644) | Marine microbial communities from expanding oxygen minimum zones in the Saanich Inlet - ESP_116LU_22_DNA (SPAdes) (version 2) | ecosystem: Environmental > Aquatic > Marine > Intertidal... | reverse complement strand
CGCCGCAACAGTTCAAGCTGCGGACCACCACCCTCAAAACCACGATCCCACAGCCATGCCTGATCTGATGCAAGCTGCGCCACACGCCCCTCACCCGCGCGGTCCAGAACCAGAAGTGGCTGATCATCCACGCCCGTCATCACAACTTGTCCCCGCTCAGCCTCAACCTCTATTTGTCGGAACCAACGCCCCCAAGTAGGTGGCTGCTCGCCCTTATTTGCACCAGTTAACCCACGGGTGACCGGATGCTTTGCACCAAGTTCAGACACCTGTGGCAAATACCCCTGTTCAATCACCCGCGCCGTGGGGCGCGCAGGCAAAACATCGGCCAACGGAGAGCGGTAAATGGAATCTGCTGAAGCAAAGTCAGGACCCGCTGCAATCAAAACCGCACCACCCTGCTCAACGTAGGTGCGGATGCTATCGATATAGGCCGTGGGCAAAATGCCCCGCCGTTTGTATCGATCAAAGATAATCAAATCGAACTCATCGATCTTTTCCAAGAAAAGCTCGCGCGTCGGGAAAGCAATCAACGACAGCTCGTCAATGGGCACGCCGTCTTGCTTTTCAGGGGGGCGAAGGATTGTGAAGTGAACCAAATCCACGCTGCTGTCGGACTTCAAAAGGTTGCGCCAAGTCCGCTCGCCGGCGTGGGGTTCTCCGCTGACCAACAACACGCGCAAACGGTCCCGCACACCGTTGATCTGCACGACTGATGTGTTGTTGCCGGCTGTAAGCTCACCATCCAATTCCGGCGTTGAAAACTGCAACACATTCATGCCCCCGTGAGGCAGCGTCACGGGCAGTTGCAGATCTTCACCCACTGGGACCTCAAAGCGACGGGGCGCGCCACCGTCAACCGCAATGTCCAAAACCGCCCGACCGTTGGCCAAAGCATTCGGGACAGCGCCCACATCATCCAGACGCAGACCCAGTAAAACCTCTTCGCCCAAAATCGCAAAAGCAGGGGCGTCTTGGACCGTCAGCTTCCTGTCCCAATCTTGGGCGCGTCCTGTCAAAAGGACATGAAACGGTGCCGGAAAATCTGGGGTGGCGGATAAACCATGAACCACACCATCTGTAATCGCCACAATTCCAGCAACACGTGCACGAGGCTCTTCGGCAAGGACTTGCGACAAGCTGCTCATCAATTTAGTGCCCTGATCATCGGCACTGTCTGGCACATCGATCACGCGTAAGTCCGTGTTTGGCCGCGCCTCCACAGCCGTCACAATTGCATCAAGTGCCTGCGTCGCTTGTGTGGAACGATCAGCAATATCTTGGCTGGCAGACTGATCAAGCGCGACGATCACAATGTCATTCAACGGCTCACGGGTTTCACGTTGCAGCGAAGGGTTGGCCAGTGCTGACAACACGCAAGCCGTAGCCAAGGCCCGCAACCAAACACCCGAAAGGCCACGCCACAACGCGAACGCCAACAATGCAGCACAGATCGCACCCGCCAACAAAATGACGGGCAACGATACCAATGGATTGATCAACACCTCGTTCATCGCGTCACTGCCCCAACCGTTCAAGTAAGGCGGGAACATGCACTTGGTCCGCCTTATAATTGCCCGTCAGAATATACATGATCAGGTTCACCCCAAACCGGTAAGCAATCTCCCGCTGCCGCTCACCTGCACGCCCACGACCGATTGGCGCCATAGGTCCACCAGACGGACTTACAGCCCACGCCGCCGCCCAGTCATTACCGCCGATCACCACGGGGCTCACACCGTCGTTGCGGTTTTGGGCGAGTAAATCAGTACCGTCGCCAACATCACTGCGCGACACCTCCACCCACACATCACGACTGGTATGACGTCCGGGAAAATCCTGCAGCAAATAAAACGACCGCGTTAGAACATGCCCGCGCGGAAGCGGTTCCAGCGCTGGAATATCAAGCGGTGCTGCAATCAATTGCAGGCGTTTCCCTTCGGGGCTGTTTGCACCAAACGAGGCTGTGCTGCCGTCCCGCGTGTCAAAAAGGATCATACCGCCAGTGCGTAAATAGTTGTTTATTTTGGCATAAGCATCCGCTGACGGAAGCGGTTGGTTGGCAGTGATTGGCCAGTAGAGAAACGGGAAAAACGCAAGCTCATCAGTCTCCAAATCAATGGATGTTGGCACCGTTGGCTCAACCGATGTGCGCCGAAAAAGTACGTCCGAGAGCCCGCGCAGACCCGCAAGCGCCATTTCATCCACACGCGCATCGCCAGTCACAACATGAGCAAGCGAGACCTCTGCCGTGGCCTCAATCGCGCGGATATCATTGGGCTGCCCACCCTGCGCATAGGCCGGATCGATACTTAAAATGGGCAAAAAAGCCCCAAGGAAAACTGTCGCGACGCTTGGTCCCAAAAGACGGCCCGCAAGCCAAAGCGAGGCGATAATGTCGACTGACAGAAATGCCAAAGCGGCGCTCAACAGCCAACCTTTCAGCGGCTGCTCTGCGGGCAAGCTAAGCCCCTCAACCACGACACTGCTTGGCCAATCAGGCGCCGAAAGACGGGCACCACTACCTAACACATTAAGCGCCAGACTGCGTGCATCGCTGGTGTAAATTCCGGGACGTACTTGATCATTCACGCCACCATCAGTGAGGGCTAATTCAAGCTGCTCGCCGCTTAGGCCCGCTTGTGTGTTCACAGTTCCAAGCCGCCCATTCGCGCCAAGTTCTGCCGTTAACTGCCAAGTGGTTCCCTGCAAATCACCCGCCGCATCACCTTGTCCGCGTGCGCTGATTGAAAGCCGTTCCAGCATCTGCACAAACAAGCCAGATAACGGAAGGTTAGACCACTCGGCGTTTGCAGTGATGTGGAACAAGACAACCTGCCCCTGTCCAAGTGCCTTGCGTGTGACCAGCGGCGTGCCATCGCTCAGTTCAGCCAGAACGCGCTGTGCCAAATCCGGATCAGGCTCTGCAACAAGCTGGCTGTTGACCGCAACATCCGCAGGAACATCGAGGCCATAAAACGGTGTATCAGCAGCAAATGGCGCAAGCGACTTTGGCTCGCCCCACGACATCGCACCGCCAACTGAACGCCCACCAGATCGCAAGCGTACGGGCATAAGGGGGTCTTGTGCACCTCGCGCCACATCACTGGCCGCAAGGCGCGGCCCAGAAAATCGCAACAGCAGCCCGCCGCTTTCAACCCAATCCGTCAATCCCTGTGTCTCTGCTTGGGTTAAATTAGCCACGTCCGCTAAAACAATCACATCAGGATTAGCCAACAGCGCATCCGGCAATGCGCCTTGGATAAGGTCCGCAGTAGGACGCAGCGCACGTTCCAAATAATAAAGCTGGGACAGCAGTTGTGCGCCCTCACCGGCACTGCGCCCGTCAATCAGCGCAATTTCACGCCGCCGTAGCCCGTCGTCAGAAAGGGTGACTGCACCAGCGGTTGCGATGCCTTCAATTTCAAAGCGGCTCACACGATTACGCAGCTCAGCCGGTAGGACTATCTCTGCCTGCGCGCTCATGTCTGAGGCCGCAAAAGAGAGAGGCACCTGCGTCAGTACGCGCTCAATGCCTGCAGGATCGCGACCAACCGCGTTTACGATTATATCTTGTGCTGTGCCGGATCTGTTGCGCAGAGCTTCAACTATCACAACGCCATCTTGCAAAACCACGGGCGCAAGGCCGAAAATCGGGGCGCTTTCCTCAAATATTGTGACCTCTGACTTGGTCTGAAGTGTTGCAAGTAAAGGCAACCGCTCTTCACCCGCCAAGCCGTCACTCATCCACAAAACTTGCGCACCGTCGGGCACATCTGCCACCCAATCGAGACCGCTTGTGGCCGCCCAGGGTTGGGGGGGCAGCCCCGCAAGACGGCTGCGCCAAACATCCGCCGCTGCAAAATCAAGACCAACCACAGGGTCAGTTAAACGGACTACTGCAGCGCGCCGACCTTGGCGGGACGCTGCCTCTAACGCACTGTCAATTCTGTCCAGTTGCGCTGCCCAATTTTGTGCGCTGGCCCAAGTGCCATCAATAACAATGACCAAAGGCCCCTTAGTATTTTGCGTATACGCTGAAGGGTTCAAAACGGGGCCAGCAAACCCGATGATTACCGCCGCAACGGCCAACATTCGAAGCAACAGCAACCACCATGGCGTTTTGTCGGCCTCAACCTCTGTATCCTTAAGCCCAAGCAAAAGTGAAACCGCAGGAAACCGGCGTTTGATTGGTGCTGGCGGCACAGCGCGCAGCAAAAACCATAAAACCGGCAGGGTCAACAAACCCAGCAACAACCATGGCGCACCGAATGCGATATTGAATATGGCCGACATCTAAGTCCTGCCCAAGGCTTGGTAAGCCCAAAGCAACGCCTGTTGCGGCGACTGATCCGTGTGATGCGTGTGAAACTGCCAACCTGTCGCGCTTGCCAATCCCGAAAGGGCCGCCTTGCGCGCGGCCAGTCGTTCCAGATAGCGGTCCCTCAGATCACCCGCGCGCTTGGTTTCGTGGCGTAGCGCACCGGTGATGCTCTCAAAAACAGTGCGCCCCTTGAAGGGAAAGACTTCTTCTTGCGGGTCCAGCGTTTGGATTAAAACACCGCGTACCCCGCGTGAGGCAGCTTCCGAAACAGCGGCTTTAGTCGCAGCAAGATCGCCCAGAAAATCACTTATGAAAACGGCCGTTGAGTGCGCTGCCAACTGACGCGCATCGGGCGCAGAAAAATCCGCATCAATCTCGGCCTTCGACAGTGCCGCAGCAACACGCGTCAACTGCCCCATCCCGGCGCGCGGAACAGTGTCAGCATCCATCAGCCCAACCCGTTCTCCGCCACGCAAAATAATGATCGCCAAGGCAAGCCCCAAAAGCTGTGCACGTTCTGATTTGGTTGGATTACCTTTGCTTGCAAAGCGCATGGAGGCCGCAGGGTCGACCCACATTGAAACACTCTGCGCCGTTTGCCACTCTAACTCGCGGACAAACCGAGTGTCGGGGGATTTTGCCGAACGTCGCCAGTCAATCATGCGCGGCTCATCTCCGGCGCGGTGGTGACGATATTGCCAGAACTCTTCGCCCATGCCGGCCCTGCGCCGTCCATGCACGCCCATCATCACCGTTGAGGCCAGCTGCTCTGCTGCCACCTGCAACGCGGGCAGCTTGCTTGCCTCACTCTCGGCACCTAGCCGTGTGGAGAGAGCCGATGCCACCATTACGCGGCCTTTGATCCCGCACCCAAATCAGCAGCGACAGATGAGATCAGCGCCTCAAGAGCTACGCCTTGGGCACGCGCCGCAAATGACAGCGCCATACGGTGCTTAATTACCGGCACGGCCATGGCGGCCACGTCTTCAAGGGACGGCGCTAAGCGACCCTCAAGCAATGCGCGCGCCCGAACGGTCAACATCAAGGCCTGTGCCGCACGCGGACCCGGCCCCCATGCAACAGCTTCGCGGACTTGTTCTGAGGCTGTGGCTTCGTCAGGTCGGCATGCACGCACCAAATCTAAAATCGCGTCAACCACAGCATCGCCCACAGGCATTCGGCGCACGAGCCGTTGGGCATCGCGTAACTCTGTGGCCTCAAAAACCTGCTCAGACACCGCATCTTCGGCGCCTGTCGTTGCTAACAGGATGTCACGCTCTGTGCTACGATCCGGGTTTTTCACATCAATTTGCACCAAAAAACGGTCCAGTTGGGCCTCTGGCAACGGGTACGTACCTTCCTGCTCAATGGGGTTTTGCGTGGCCAACACATGGAACGGATCACCCAAAGCGCGCTGTTCACCGGCGACGCTAACCTCACGTTCTTGCATAGCTTGCAGCAAGGCCGATTGGGTACGCGGGCTGGCGCGGTTGATCTCGTCCGCCATCAAAAGCTGGCAAAAAATAGGGCCTTCGATGAACCGGAACGCGCGCTTTCCGTCAACATCATCAAGAATTTCGGACCCAATAATGTCGGCGGGCATCAGATCGGGCGTGAATTGCACACGGCGCTGATCAAGCCCCATAACAGCACCGAGCGTATCAACAAGCCGCGTTTTGCCCAGCCCCGGCAGACCAACTAACAGGCCATGGCCGCCAGATAGTAGCGCCGCGAGACACAACTCAACCACACGCTCTTGGCCGATAAACCGTTTGGTGATGCTCGTTTTGGCCGCCGCCAGTTTCACGCCCAGCGCATCTATTTGCGCCACCATTTCTGCTTCGGCCATGACAAATCCCCTCAACCGCATATATCGTTATCAAACCATGTAAAACGCAAAGGGCAAATGACAAAACAATGAGCGATCACATCAATGTGCCCCCGTCCGCAGAAGGCATCGCCGCATCTGCCCAAGCTGCGCAAAAAGGCAAAGGTTTACCGCCGGTTCATCTGTGGAATCCGCCTTTTTGCGGCGATTTAGACATGGAAATCAAACGCGATGGCACGTGGTTTTACCAAGGCACCCCCATCGGCAGACAACCGCTCGTGCGACTGTTTTCAACAATTTTGAAACGCGAGGGCGACAAATACTTTTTGGTCACGCCAGTCGAAAAAGTAGGCCTTCGGGTGGTGGACGCGCCGTTTGTGGCAATTGATTTTGATGAAACGCCACGCGGGCTGACGTTTCACACGAACGTAGGTGATGTGGTCGTAGCTGGCCCAGATCACCCCATTCGCGTCAGTTATAGCGATGCAGGCGAACCCTCACCCTATATTCTGGTACGTAGCAATCTTGAGGCGTTGATTGATCGCAAGTCGTTCTACCGGCTTGCTGATATCGGGCACCACCAAGACCACGACGGCGCAAAATGGTTTGGTGTTACCTCTCAGGGAAGTTTCTTTCCACTCATCCGCTCGGCTGATTTGGAGGCCTGAGCAGCGCTAGTGCGCCTCAGCCCAGTTTGCTCCACGACCCGCATCAACAATCAGCGGCACATCAAGATGTACCGCCGGGTTGGCCGCGTTCTCCATCACCTCTTTGGCCACAGCCGTTAGTGCGTCAGCGGCATCCGCATCTACTTCGAACAACAGCTCGTCATGTACCTGCAAAAGCATCTTGGCAGGCAAATCAGCAATGGCTTCCGGCATCCGGATCATCGCACGACGAATAACATCCGCCGCAGTGCCCTGAATGGGGGCGTTGATGGCGGCGCGTTGCGCAAAGCCAGCCCTCGGACCTTTGGCGGCAATCTCTGGCGTGTTGATTTTACGTCCAAAAAGCGTCTCGACGTAGAGGTGCTCTTTTGCAAAAGCTTTCGTCTCGGTCATGTAATCCTTGATGCCGGGGAATCGTTCAAAATAGCGGTCAATAAAGCCCTGCGCCTCAGCACGCGGGATGCGCAGGTTGCGCGCAAGACCAAAGCCACTAATGCCGTAGATCACTCCGAAATTGATGGCCTTCGCTTGGCGGCGCACGTCAGGTGTCATCTCATCAAGGGGGACGTTGAACATCTCGGATGCGGTGAGCGCGTGAATATCCAAACCGTCCTTAAATGCCTGCTTTAGCTCCGCAATATCAGCCATATGGGCCAATATCCGCAGCTCAATCTGACTGTAATCCAGCGCCACAAGCACTTTACCTTCAGGGGCTACAAACGCCTCACGAATGCGGCGGCCCTCCTCCGAACGAATTGGAATGTTTTGCAAATTCGGATCCGTAGAGGCAAGACGACCAGTATTGGCACCAGCGATTGAATAGCTTGTGTGAACGCGGCCCGTATGCGGATTGATGTGATCTTGCAGCGCGTCTGTGTAGGTCGATTTCAGCTTGCTCAGCTGCCGCCAATCCAAAACACGGGCCGGCAGATCATGCTCGGTTGCAAGATCCTCAAGCACTTCCGCACCCGTTGCATAGGCACCGGTTTTGCCCTTCTTGCCACCCTCGATACCCATCTCATCAAATAGGATTTCACCCAATTGTTTGGGGGAGCCTACGTTAAAGCTACGTCCTGCCAGCTTGTGAATTTCATCCTCAAGCCCTGCCATTTTCTGGGCAAAGGCATTTGACATCCGGCTCAGAGTATCGCGGTCAACTTGCACACCTGTCCGCTCCATCTGAGCCAACACAGGCACCAAAGGACGCTCAAGCGTTTCATAGACTTTGGTGACTTGGCTGCGGTGCAACCGTGGCTTGAAGTACTGCCACAGGCGAAGCGTGATATCCGCATCTTCTGCCGCATAAGGCACCGCCTCCTCAACAGGGACGCGGTCAAAGGTGCGCGCTGATTTACCTGTGCCCAAAAGCGGCTTGATCGGGATTGGTGTATGGCTCAAATACCGATCCGACAGCGCATCCATACCGTGGTTATGCAAACCGGCGTTCATGGCGTAAGACATCAACATCGTGTCATCAATCGGGTGCACGGCGATGCCTTCATTAGCAAAAATCTTAGCATCGTATTTCATGTTCTGGCCGATTTTCACGATGCTCGGGTCTTCAAGCATTGGCTTGAGCATACTCAGGCAAGTGGCAAAATCCATTTGCCCCTCGGCCAGCGTATCATCCCCGAACAAATCATCCGCATCACCACCTTTATGAGTCAGCGGAATATAGCAGGCCTTGCCCGCATCCACGCATAAAGAAACGCCCACCAGATCGGCAATCATCTCGTTCAGGCCAGTTGTCTCCGTATCCACCGCCACATAACCACGGGCATAAATACGGTCGATCCACAACTGAAGGGCTTCTGGGGTTTTCACCCATTCATAAGCGGCTGCATCAAAAGGCACCGCTTCGGCTTCGGGTACGTCTGCACTGGTGGCAGGCGTATCTTCAATGGTGGGAGCCTCTGCGCCCAAAGTATCAGCAATGCGCCGCGTCAGGGTGCGGAACTCCATCTCAGCCAAGAAGGCCAGAAGCTGCTCCGGATCAGGGTCGCGAACTTCCAAATCATCGAGGCCATAATCCAACGGCGTCTGATCATCGAGGGTCACAAGACGTTTTGACAGCTCAATCTGTTCGCGGTGATTGATCAGCGTTTCACGGCGTTTGGGCTGTTTGATCTCAGACGCGCGGTCCAGCAACGTTTCAAGATCGCCATACTCATTGATCAACAACGCAGCAGTTTTCACGCCAATACCCGGCGCGCCCGGCACGTTATCAACGCTATCGCCTGCAAGCGCCTGCACATCCACAACACGCTCAGGGCCGACACCAAACTTTGCCTCAACCCCTTCGCTATCAATCAGGTTGTTTTTCATGGCGTCGAACATCTCAACGCCGCCACCGACAAGCTGCATCAGATCTTTATCGCTTGAAATGATCGTGCAGCGTCCACCCGCTTCACGCGCCATACGCGCGAGCGTTGCGATGATATCGTCCGCCTCATAGCCAGCCTGCTCTTTGCACGCGATGTTAAACGCTTCGGTCGCTTTGCGGGTTAGTGGAATTTGTGGGCGTAGGTCCTCGGGCATCGCATCGCGATTGGCCTTGTAAAGATCATACATATCGTTGCGGAACGTATGGCTGCCCTTGTCAAAGATGACGGCCAAATGGGTCACATCACTGCCCGTGTTGCCCTCAACGTAGCGCTGCAACATGTTGCAAAAGCCCGAGACCGCACCAATCGGCAGCCCGTCTGACTTGCGGGTCAGCGGTGGCAACGCGTGATAGGCACGGAAGATAAATGCTGATCCGTCGATAAGGTGCAGATGGCAGCCGGGTCCAAAAGTCATAGGGGTCGCTCCAGATTAAGTAAGCGCCACCAAAAGATCACAGCGCCGCAGCGGTGGTTTACGCTTTGTCTTGGTGATCCTGATGGATCATTTTGCAGTCACAATAGGGGCATTCAACCCAACCGTGCTCTTGCGGGATTTGCAGCCAAACGCGAGGGTGGCCAAGCGCGCCTTCACCGCCATCACAGGCCACGCGGTATTGCTCGACGATACGTGTTTCAGGGGCTTGTGTTGCCATGATGCAATGTCCTTGGTTGTCGCGGGGCGTCGCCCGCTCTAAGTCTGGCCCTAAGATATACATGACACGCGCAGGGGCAAGACCGACATGGACCAATCCGCCATAGAAATCACCGGACTGCGCAAGACCTATGCCAGCGGGCATGAGGCCTTGAAAGGCATCGACCTAACCATCCCTAAGGGCTCCATCTTTGGGCTTTTGGGGCCAAACGGTGCTGGCAAGTCGACTCTCATCAATATTCTGGCGGGCTTGGTGCTTAAATCATCAGGTAACGTAAAGATTTGGGGGTTTGATCAGGACATCAACCCAAGGCAATCGCGCGCCAGCATTGGTGTAATGCCCCAAGAGCTTAACCTCGATCCATTCTTTACACCGCGCGGCGCAATGGAAATGCAGGCAGGGCTTTACGGCGTCCCAAAGGCCGAGCGGCGCACCGATCAGATCCTTGAGATCATCGGCCTTGCAGACAAAGGCGATGCCTATGCGCGTTCGCTTTCTGGTGGCATGCGCCGACGGCTGTTGCTTGGCAAAGCATTGGTTCACGCGCCCAACGTGTTGGTTCTGGACGAGCCAACAGCAGGCGTTGATATTGAGCTGCGCAATATGCTTTGGGAGAACGTGCGTAAGCTGAACGAGCAGGGCATGACGATTATCCTGACCACGCACTACCTCGAAGAAGCTGAAGAAATGTGTGACGAAATCGCCATCATCAACCACGGCGAGAAAGTTGCGCAAGACACTACGCAAAACCTATTGGGACGGGTCGATGCAAAAACGCTTTTGATCACACCGTCTGAGGGTGATCCAAGTACGATTGACCTGCCACAGGGCGTGGAGATGAGTATACGCGACGGCGGCCAGATCGCGTTCAGTTACAACCGCAAAACCACACCAGCCGATGCAGTCCTTGATGCGGTGCGCGCGGCGGGCCTCAAAATCGCAGACGTGCGCACCGAAGAAGCGGACCTGGAAGAAGTGTTTCTGGCCCTCACCAAAAGCGCTTAGGCCTGCGGCAAAAGCCCGCCAAGCCCGCGCCCTGCCACCACATGAACGTGCATGTGCGGGACTTCTTGATTGCCGTCCTGCCCCGCATTTGAAACCAAACGATAGCCAGAACCGGCGGAGCCAGGGCACACACCCAATGCATTGCACACATCAGCAACTGCGCGTGTGAAATCAA
>Ga0209653_1003336_pt1 | contig 11048 bp, 20 predicted proteins | sample SaaInl6LU_22_DNA_FD_184644 | JGI IMG/M metagenome (GOLD analysis project Ga0209653, IMG submission 184644) | Marine microbial communities from expanding oxygen minimum zones in the Saanich Inlet - ESP_116LU_22_DNA (SPAdes) (version 2) | ecosystem: Environmental > Aquatic > Marine > Intertidal... | reverse complement strand
ATCATACATAACGCGTCAGCTATGTCATGTTGGCGTTCATAGGGGATATCGTTGATGTACTTACCCGCTATGGATATACTTCTTTCCTTGCGTTGATCGTAGTCAAGATGACTCATTCCAAAGTGTCGATGAACACTTAACGGTGATATGAGAACAACCTTATCCATATATATGTAGTGTAACAAACTTTCAATGTTTGTTAGACCAGCAGGAGGTTGACGCTCGATCAGTACCTTGTCAACTTCTTTAAATAAGTGATCATAGTCCTTTAAAAACAATGATATGATGACTGCCGTATCATTCGTTTTACCTATATACTTGTATTCACCCAGGTCAACCTTCTTTATATAGTCGATCGTAATATGGGGACCCTCACATGTTGCCATGACCAATCCCATATTTGTGTAGCCTATGTCAACCCCCAATAATTTCATGGCTTAATATAAAGATGAAGATTAACTATAAGCTCGTCAACTCACTGGTTCTCCTTTCGATTCCTGTCATCATGATCTACGCGATCATGAGGAATCCAGTGGAAGTTGAAGTAGAAGTTCCTGTTCCGGTTCCTGTTCGTGTACCTGACGTTCGCCCTCCCCCTGAATTCAGGGGTCCCCCCATCAAGAGATACAAACCTGGTCACTTCCAACAGATTGGTATTCTGACAAACGAAACAGGTGAGACACTGCCCCTCTATGGTCGCGAAGTTCGTAATCGCCGAGACCGGTACCACTACCACACGACCACACAGGGTGACCAGGTGTATCCCATTCCAGTGTCGATCGATGGGCGTGAATGTACCGAGGACATTGGTTGTCCCGAATTGTACGGTGGCGAAACGGTCACAGTCTTTGGTAAAGACACACCATTTATTGTGAAGACGTACCGGACGGATAATTTTTTCTAATCAAATCAAATTCTCGCATGATGAGTGAATTTCCAGTCTGAGCTAGAAATGCCTTGATCTTCAACAGTTGTAGTACTGTGTCGTCATCCAAGTGATGCAAAAAGCGTCGCTTCGCTTGAATGTCGTCTAATTGACTCTTTTCTTTCTGCCCCTGTACATAGGGCCACGTGTGTCGTCGCAATTCGTTAAGTTCTCCTCGTAAGTTTACGAGTTCTGGCAACACAACTTCTCGTATGAGACGATTTGTTTCTTTTAGATCATCAGTGTAAGACATGTTTTTATGTCGTTTATTTTCTTTATAAATGATAAATGGACTACCAAGATCTCAAGAAAAAGGTGAAATCCATGGGGCAACGGGTAACTAAAGATGTCAGAGGTAAACGTGTTCGTCTCACGATTAATGAACTTCGTAAGAAGGTTAAGCGTGACATGAAGAATAGAGTGAATGACGCGAGAGAGACAATCGCCATGTGTAAGTCGATCGTAAGCGTGGGTGGGAGACCTCCACCTCCACCTCCACCTCCAGGCGTTGCTAAGAAGCCAATTATCAACAACAAACGGGCTAAACTTATGTCCGAACTAAAAGATGTCCTGAAAAAGAAAGGTCTTCGATAATTAATTATTGGCGTTTACCGGAGGATACTTTTTTATGTTACGCTTCTTGAATGGGTTTCGCTTGAGAGGAGTCCGAGCCTTGACTCCAGTCTTTTTAGACGCTTTCAGAACTCCTGTGAGAGCCCGCTTGTTGTAAACGTGGTTAATCTTGTTATTGTTACCCACGTTTGTCTGCACATACACTCGTTTAGAAGCGGGGATGTTTCTTTTATTAGCCTCCATCACGTTTTTGTTGATGAATTTCTTGACATTCTTGTTCAGCTTGTGGGGCTTGTTATTCGAGTTCGCGTTAGAATTGTAGTTCGAGTTCGAGTTCGAGTTCGAGTTCGAGTTCGAGTTCGAGTTCGAGTTCGAGTTCGAGTTGAAAGAAATGGCTCGGCGAACAGGTTCCAGGTTATTGGTACGACGAACTCGCCTTCCACGGATAACAGGACTATTATCGAAATAGCTACGAATTTCTGCCCACCCGTACTGATTATCATTATTACGCGATCGTCTTGGACTACCCATCCGTACGTTATTGTTATTCATTCTTACCTATAACGGACATTTTTATGAAAATGCGATACCAAATCGTTTCGTCATGTACTTCTTCGCCAGAGGTAAAGAAGGTTGACTCCAAAGTAACCACCGTGACCAGAAACCAGCCGTCGCGACACCATTGATGCCCCATTTTTCCTTGTCACTTCGGCTGACATTCAACATTCGTTTATGAATCATTCGATCAACGGCTGGGACAGTTCCTCCGTGTCGTTGAACATATAAACGCATTCGTGTAGGATCCTTGTGGATCGTGTAATCAGAATAGCCTCGACCACCAAAGTCAACTTCACGACCATCTTCGAGAATCGCTCTGAACTTCTTTTGGGGGTTGGGACTCTTGATGAGTCTGACCTTCATTACTATAATTAGACAAGTTTATTCTGCTTGAGGATGATGTACGCAAGCATGAGAACCTGGACAACCTGGAACACAGTGAGGCCGAAGGGCATCTTGGGGACGACGAGCAGCGTCTGGACCTTCTCCTTAATGTCCTGGATTTGGGGCTGGTACTTTTCGCGACGGTAATACATTTATATACCCTGAGATTTTTATGCACCGTTGCAGGCACTGCAATAGTTCTCGACGAGCTTCTTCTCCTTGCCACGCTTGAGCAAGAAGATGTGATCGTACATGTGAAGCAGAGTCATCGCCGTCACAAGTAAAATTGCGGGACGGTTACCTAAGTTCTTCGTGGAGACGAGTACAGCGATCAAAATCCCGACGATAATTGTCTGTGGGACAGTGAGAAACATTTATAGTAGACGGAGAAATTAAATGAAATATTGTACTGTCACAAGCTATATGTCCAAGGGTCCACGTGTCGTGAGTGATAATATATGTTGTTCTGAAAGGCGTCTTCTCCGAACTCTCTATGCGAAATGTATGAAGAGTGGTAAAAGGCCGCACCAGTTTACACAATGGCTTCATAGAAAATATGGGCAATTGATCGTAGAACGAAAAACGGTATATGGAGACGGGATTTCGTTACCGTGTGTATTGTGTCGAAAAACCCTTGACAAGCACGGTGTTCGATGGTGTGCCCACGATGGAAATAAGTGGGTGGATAGTATTTTGTGTATTCCGATACCTTCACGTTCGACGAATAAACAAAAGAGAATGCTAGGATTTAAAGTTTAATCAAGATGTTTTCTACATACTGCCTTGTACATGTCACTCCCCCCAATGAGTTCCAATTTTAAGTCTGACACGATACGCTTCGTGAACGGACCCGGTGTACCATTGCTACATGTCATACACAACGCCGATAACTTTGTAACGTCGCATGCAAGTGGAATACAGTCGATGAGTTCTCCAAACTTTCTTTGAAAGGAGTCAGCATCAAGGCCAGCGAGGATGACGTCCTTTTTTAGAAAAAGACAGAACTCGACAAATTTTTTGAGACGAGGGAAAAATTGTCCCTCGTCGATCGCCACGATATCCGCGTTTTGAAAGGTTGGTCGCTCTTCTAAACTGAAGAGATCGTGTACCTTGTGACAGTCAAAATGGACATTATCATGGGTCTTGAGAACTTCATCAGGAGAACGTGTATCTTTGGCGGAGTTGACGACTATGATATTCTTATCAGTAACCTTCAGACGCTTAAGTCTTCGTATGAGTTCTGACGTTTTGCCGGAAAACATATTTCCCATAATAATCGAGAGACTCATTTCTTCCTAGATATTATAATCTTGTATTTTTTATATGGGTCTCGATATTCACGCAGCCACCATCATGGGGCACCAGGGGTACTATAATCCCAGGACTGGCCGCGTTAAGTTCGGAGGGTGTATATACCCCAACATACAAACGGCGATGAAATATTTACGAATTAAATAACTTTAACATATACCGGGCGTTCAGTACCTATTAACGATAGACCAACCTGTAATACTCTTCGAGCGAAGTGTGTCTTTACTTCGATCGTACTATCCTCGATATATTTCCTTGAATTCGGTCTATGATGATCCAGAACTTTCTTCATAGATAGAACGCGTCGGAGAGAAACTCTATTACACATAGTCGTATTTATCTTCAGCTTCACTCGCTCATCCAAGCTCCATATACTGTTGAACATGGAATCTAGGCGTTCTGGTGTAGTATGATCCGTTATCATAATCTTACATGTTCGCATCCTGTTCTTTCTTAAGTTTTTTTAAACGCTTTAATTCACGAGAAAATTCCACAATGTTAGTAATGGCTAGACTGGCACAGAATAGAATAGTCTTGGTGCCTATATGCATACACTATGATGGATTAATATCTTTATCATAATTAAGATGTCTCTGAGCGATGCTCAGATTACCAAGAAGGTCGGGCAACTGCGTAAATCTGAGGACAAGATCTACGCACCCCTTAAATATTTCAGGGGGCTCACCACACTCAAGGAGGTCGAGACCCGCTACAAGAAGATGCTCAAGCGAGACTACAAAGATTTCAAGACGGACAAGGGACAGAAAACAAAGACTTCTTCCTACACGCAAAAGTTTAGAAAGATGTACCCAGGAGTCAAATCTCTCCCTGAAATTGCTAAGGCTACTGGCGTGCCTTTGAAGACCCTCAAGACGGTCTACAATAGGGGTCTCGCCGCGTGGAGAACCGGGCATCGTCCGGGAGCCTCTCCACAGGCGTGGGGGTATGCTAGGGTACACAGCTTCGTCACGAAGGGGAAGACGTACTACACGGCGGATAAGGATTTGAGGTGATTAACTCCGACACAAAGGACATCTACTATTTACTGATGTCATCTCATCCTGTCTATCTAATCTTCTATTACACTCCTCTTCGTATTCGTAAATTAATGGATATTGTTCGAGAAATGATTTAGGTGTATCACACAGACCCCCATATTCTTCATATTCTTCTTCAATATCCTTCGAATAGGGGAAATCTGGTTCATTGTATTTACCGTAATAACAATCGCGAAAACACTGGATACAAATCGCATGCTCACAGTTTGGTAGTGTTATTCCTCTCTTTGTTTCAAAGCAAACCGGGCATTCAACATCGTTTTTGAATACCAATTCTTTACGAAACATCATAGCACAATTCACACATAAATCGGGGTCACCTCCACTATCAAGATAACTATTTGGGTGGGGCCACTGTGTTGAACCACAAAATCCAAAATTTTTACATTGTTCTGAATCTTCATTCATTTAAAGGGTAATTGCTTATTCCCTTTAAATGTCCGACCGAATCTCTTGGGAAGACTACTTCATGCAGACTGCCCAACTCGCATCCGTCAGGTCTCCATGTGAGAGGTTGAAGGTGGGGTGTGTCCTCGTGAAGAACAATAGGCTCATCAGTATGGGCTACAATGGATTTCTAGGTGGGTGCGAACACAAGTCCATCGTGAGGGATGGACACGAACAGGCTACGATACATGCGGAGATTAACGCAATCACGGATGCGGCGAAGAGGGGTGCCCCCATCGATGATTGTGTGGCGTACGTGACACATTATCCATGCCTAAACTGCTACAAGGCTCTAGCGAGTAGTGGAATCAAAAAGGTGTATTACAAAGAGGACTACAAAAACGATCCCGTTCTAGAAGAACTGGGGTACGATGTAGGTGTGACAAAGCTCAACGTCTAACTTTTTTCAGTCCTTCTTCCTCGAAGATGAGAACAACACACTTGATTTCATCTTTGGTCCATGGAGATGCGCCATTGAACGACTTGAGAAACGTGTACATGATGTTTTTCTCACAAGTTAACTGTCTGTCAAGCTCAATTTCAGCACCAGGTTTAAGCCATGGCCAGTTTTTGACACAGAGACGAATAGTCTTGTAAGGCTTTCCATCGGACTTGACACAAATACCACCTTCACTGATGGGTTCGGGTTCAAATTCATGATGGGGCATAGCAATGTTCATCTTTTCGATCATGTTCATCACGTTCCTCATGGTGAATGATTCACCAAACTTGAACGCGGGACCAGGTTCATACGTGTGAATAATGGGAAGAGGCATTGTTTTTTATTAAAAATCTATGTAAAGTCTTGACACTTAGGTCTTTATTCCGGAACATCGAATGCTTCCTTTAGCCAGAGTACGACCCAAACATTATCAGATCCTCTCGTAATTCGTCGTTTGGTCTTATGGTTGATACCCCACTTTCTGTTTACGATTTCCTGGCTTGCGTAGTTCTTGAGCTCCTTGATGTCCGTTCCACTCCCCTTTTTCGGAACCCAGTCCAGATATCTGCGCGTAAACTCAATGAGAGCACCGTCACGCTCATCCTCTGTAAATAACTTGTAGGACACATCAAGCTTCTCACGTCCAGTCCCTAGAGCTTTCTCTTCGCACCAGGCGTCAGTCGCATACGTCCGGGTGTTGCTCGTGTTCGAGTTCCAACGAACCTTCTCAATGTCAAAGTCCGTATCCCATAACTGTCTATATCGTTCAATAGTCTCAATATTTGTAAAAACTGAAATATCATCCGGTACATCATACCCAGTCATCCGACCTAACAAGCCTTGGATGATCGCTGTATCGTTCACGGATTTGGCCAGTCGCTCATAGACCACACCAATATTGGTTTTAACGAGTGTCTTCGCACACCGCAGCATGTCCTTAATGAAAATAAAAGTGTGCCTCGCCGGAGGTGTAGAAAGGAGATCGTTCAGGTCAACGATGTCACCGTCTTTCTGTTGATAGGTCTTGGTATCGAAACCACCGATACACGCAAGCTCATCGAAGTTGAGGGAAATCTGCTCTTTCTTTTTCTTCTGTGTAAAAACCCTAATGATGTGATACTTGGGTTCGCCAAAACTGCTCATTATGTGGGCGTGTAACTCGGCAACATTGGATTTGTCTGACAGATCTTTCGCTTGGAACACACTGCCTCTGTCGAGGAGTTGGAAGGGACCAACGTATCCTTGTCCGGGCTCAGCCATCAGAATTTTCGAACGTTCTTGGAGATGGAGACGGTCTCTGAGGGTCCCGTCAGGGGTTGCCGAATACTCAACGATCCTGATTTGATTTTCGAACATGAAGTCGGGGCTATCTAGATTGCAGTTTCGGAAAGTCTTGGCGATCGTCTGTGTCTCTTTCGCTGCCATATGCATCTCGTCGATGATGATCAGCACGTTCTGCTTCCCGCGCAAAGAGATTTCCAGTTTACCCTCGACGTCGTTGTTGTGGAAGATGTTATCTTTCATGATGTCGGGAAATCTACTCTGTGTCTGTTCCTTCCACTCGGTAGAAGAGAGACCGGTCATGATGAAGATATTCTTGGGTGGCGTCGAGCAGTACTCGATAGCCCGTTTGATCACCTCTAGCATCGATCCGGTCTTACCTGACTGCGTCTCTGCGAGCACCATGGTGTACAGAGTCTCGCAATCGTTGCACAGAACTGCGTCATGTACTTTTTTAGCGATGTCACGCTGGTTCTCGTGAATTTTGATGGCGCCTAGGAGCTCCATGCGCCCAATTTGCGCGCGGAACTCCTGGCGATCATATTCAAGAAGACTGTCGGTGGTCATCTTTTATTGTTTTTTCTACAAAAGATCATTGACTTAGGTTTCGTTAGTAATTCGTGATGACGATATGGGTTGTGTTGATTTCGTCACCAATACGATTTGAATGAAGTTTGAATGCATACTTCTTATGATATTCGCGTTTAATGTAACCGGAATACAACTCTTCGATGAAAGGTGTCTTACCGATGACCATCATGCACCGCGCCTTCGATCGCTTGAAACATTCCGCCAACTTCCTGTGTTCATCCTTTCCGAATGAACAGTAGCCGTAATCAGTAAACTCACTATCATAAGGTGGATCCAAAAAGATAAAATCTTTTGGGTCATCACACTTTTCAAACACTTGTTCAAAACTTTCATTCAAAATTTCGGTACCACTGAATATGTTTCTATATTTGTCATCCTTCAACTCTTCAAAATTGAAGGTTTTATACCGACCATATGGAATGTTGAATTTCCCTTTTCGATTGTATCGAAGCATACCTCTATAACAAGTCTTTCGAAGGTAAAAAAAGCGCATAGCATTATCAAGTGGTGTTTTTATTTCAAAATTATCTCTAACTCGGTAGTACGTCTCTTCTGTATTGGGATTTTCAGTTAAGAATTTATGAATTTCATGTCCCTTTCCATCCTTCAAAGCATTGTAAAAGTCTACAAGTTCTTTGTGAACATCTGACACGACAGCCTTCTTTGGCTCCAAATGAAAAAAGACCGCACCACCACCAAAGAAAGGTTCGACGTATGTAGAGATGTCATCTGGAATGAGGTCTACAAACTGTTTAATTTCATCTTTCTTTCCACCAGACCACTTAACGATCGGCTTCATATGTGTATATGAAGAGTATACTTTAACTTTTTAAACTCATGAGCGTTTTAGCAGCATCACCATGTTCTGCATCGATGTCTTCTTCGACGAGTTTGAGTGCCACGTAGTTTAACCATTTTTTGTATCCATCATATGAACCGAAGGGATTTTCCACACTAAAAAGATTTAAATACTCGGCAACTGGTAAAACTTTCAAATCACTCTTCTCATAAAAGTTTGTGCAAGAAGATTGACTGAGTGTTTCATGTGAATAGTGTCTGAGAGCTACGATGATACCTTGGGTATGTTCTTCTTCCGCGATAGACTTGGCCTTTTCGCGTGTGGCTTTCTTCTTTTCACTGTCGAGGTTCAGGTTTGATTTTAACTCGGCATAAATCGTGACACCACCCAATTGAAAAAGATGATCTCGTTCCTTTTCCCCGGGTTGATTTTCTGGTTTAATGTCGACCCACTTGGATTTCGAACTGATGGTCTCTCTCAGAATGTTTTCAACGGCTGTTCCGAGGCGAATAGACTGAGACTGGGTCATCGGAAAATCGATCAAACTCTTAATCGATTCATAGTCATTCACAGCCTTTCGCGGTGTGCGACGACTAAAATAACTGTCAGTGATCTGATAGAGATCCATGGTTACCTGTATAACGATTCACATCTTTAGATGATGACTTAGGTTTGTTCCATTTAAAGAAATCATACTTATAGAATGCAATGAACGTAGACAACTTCCCTCCACACATCAAACAACTGTTTCAGAACAGAGACTTGACGATGAACCAGAAGATGGTTACGTTGATGGCATTCATGCCGGATTTACCAGGTGTTCCCAAAGCTGAGGATCACATTGAACTGGGTATGAAAATTAAGAAGCTTGTCGATGATGGTAAGATACGTCTAGGCAAGTTTGATAAGAACTTTAAACTCGATATTATTAGGGTATAAGAGTATCGTTTTCGTCTCTGAATTCGATGTTGGTTTCATTGAATAAACCCCAAATACCCGTTAAACATTTCTTGAATGAACCCATCTCATCACATTGAGATGTATTCACATGAACAATCAAAGTGTCATTATGATCTGCGAGTTTAGTTATGACATTCTTCGACTTCGAATAAGAGTTCACCATGTGATATATGTTATGTACGTCGCGAAGACGTTGTGGGTTGCTCGAATATTCGTAGTCTAGATACATCTATCTAGTATGTAATTAGTATCTTTATCTCACTTTTTGTTAATTTTGATTGCCCACATACTTTCCTTTCGGAACTTTTCATGATCGATTTCCTCGATTTTGAAAACTTTCATGATGAACTTCTTGATGGGGTTCATATTCTTCTTCTCGAGCTCGTCCCCCTCATCCCAAGTAGGGGGTCGTCGTTTCCCCTCACCCGGGGCTTCCGTGGGCGCGACGAAGTCGTCTTTCTTAGCGTGAACAGTGACACGTGGTCGTATGAGATTGGGTCTTAAGATGAACATTTATATAAAAAGGTTTTTCATCTTTAAACACCTAAGTAAAGAAGAGCCACGTCAAATGTATATCACTTACAAACATGAACTCCACTACCATCTTCGAATACATCCAGAACCTCGAGAAGGAGAACGAGGAACTCCGAAAGAAGCTTCTCGACTCTGAAATCCAAAGGGTCGGAGCTTCTCTCTACGAGACGACTGCTCGAACCAAGACGCACACCCTAAACAAGGAGATTGCCAAGCACTTGAAGGAACTTGGTGACATGACTTCCGACTTTTACAAGGCTGCGGCGTACAACACAGCTGCGGACATCATCGCCACCCTCGACTTTGAGGTGCAGAATGGTGAGAGCCTTCTCGAGATTAAGGGTATCGGGAAGAGTATCGCCTCCAAGGTTGACCAGTTCCTCGATGAGTACTTTGACGACTCCGAATCCGTCGCCTCTAATGAGGGACAGATACTTGAGGAGTCTGACGACGAGACGGACTCTGATGATGAGTTCTTCGTCTCCTACAACAGTGAGTTGGCTGACGTGCTCGACAGTCTCGCCTACTACGAAAATGATGAGCACAAGAGTGCGGCATATGACCACGCTGCCAATATCATCGATCAGCTTCCATTCAAGGTGACCAGTGGCAAAGAACTCGCGAAGGGTCCCAAGAAGGTAAAGGGTATTGGGAAGTCTATCGCGAATGTCATCGATGAGTTCCTCTCGACTGGCAAGGTACAGAAGCTCGAGAGGCTTGAGAAGGGTACCTCTACCAACGAGGAAATTGCGCGGGCTCTCGGCGATTATGCTGACGACCTCGAAGACCCCTTCAAGGTTCGTGCGTACATGAAGGCTGCTGAAGTCATTCGTAAGCTTGACTATGAAGTGACGAGTGGTGAGGAACTCGCGGAGGGTCCCAAGAAGGTGAAAGGTATCGGAAAGAGTATCGCTGCTAAGATTGATAAGTTCCTTCAGACTGGTGTGATGAATTAAATCCAATTGGCTTTGGCTTTGGTTTTTTTCCATTTGGGTTTTCTCGTGAGACGTGAGAGTAAATACACATAGAAGATTAGGACACCCATCTTCCTTTTAATAAAGACCAATAATTTTCTCGACTAATACTAAACAATGAACATTTCTGTAGACAAGGCTGGTGATCTTAAGATTGGTCGTAAGAAGTGCCGTCTCTACAAGAAGGATGAGGTGGTGAAGGTTGCCAAGA
>Ga0209653_1003333_pt1 | contig 11053 bp, 6 predicted proteins | sample SaaInl6LU_22_DNA_FD_184644 | JGI IMG/M metagenome (GOLD analysis project Ga0209653, IMG submission 184644) | Marine microbial communities from expanding oxygen minimum zones in the Saanich Inlet - ESP_116LU_22_DNA (SPAdes) (version 2) | ecosystem: Environmental > Aquatic > Marine > Intertidal... | reverse complement strand
AGCAATCACAGCAGATAGTGCATATCACTCACTTTTCTCTGATTCAGCAACATTAGCGACTACTGCATTAGTAGCAAATCGTTCACTTGGTGATTTACAGAATGTGATTGACTCAGCAACAGGTGCAAGAGTACTTGGTGACTTGACGATTGATAGTGACTTATTTGTACTTGGCAATACAAACATTACTGGTGACATAACAGCAAATCTATTTACTGGTGATGGTTCAGGTTTAACAAATATCACAGCAACTACAACTGCATTGGCTACTGACCAAATCGATTCTAAAATAATCGATTCGTCTGGTGTGTTCTTTATTCCATTGAAGCCACACATCACAGGATATGACAGTGTAAGTGTTACATCTGATTTAACATATGATCCATCTAACCAAACATTGAGTTCTGTTAAGTTCTCGGGTGATGGTACTTCTATATCTAATGTAGCGGCAGTGAGTGCAACAAACGCATCAAATGTTGAAATCACACAAGTAGGCGACGATGCAGTTTACTACTTACATATTGGTAGTACAACAGCAGGTAACGATAATGTTAACGTGAGTTTAGACTTAACATATAATCCTGCATCAAATACATTAACTACAGATAGATTCGACACAGGCACTTGGGAAGTATACGAGAGTGCAGGGAGTCTATTATTTGAGCATAATGGTACTAAGAAAATGAGGTTAGACTCAGATGGCAATCTTGCTATCACTGGTACATTAGCACAATCACAGACTCTATAATACTGAGGAACAGAAATGGCAGACGTTAAAATATCCGAGTTAAATCAACTACGATTCGTCGAGTTCGAGGACGAGATAATCGTAAATGATATCAGTGCTCAGACAACAAAGAAAACAACAAAAGATTTTTTTCTAGAAGGCATCACTCGTCTTGTAACTGATTCAGCGGGTGCGGCAGTCGTTGCGGGTGATTTACATGTAGATAACGAAATACGTTTGGGTGGTGATTTATTCACCACTGGCGATGTTCAGTTTGGTACACTTACCGATTATGGAACAGGATTGAATGTATATCGTTTCGTTGGTGAATCTGATGGCTTACATAACTATCTATTAGATTCAGTGCTTGCAACAGGTGCGGCAATACGTGACTTTGTAAGACTCGAAGGTGCGTTGTTAAACGTCGATTCAGTAAATGCGGCACGTTCTACTATTTTCTATCCAGTATTTACAAGCAATGTTGCACAACAAGATAGTGCATTTAACGATTCAGCATTAGCATTTAACTATGCAACTGAAACACTTGCTGTTCCTAGTCTTTCATTAACTGGAAATCTTATCACAACTGGTGGTGCTGAAGTTACTGGTGATTTAATACCAGACCAAGACTCAGTACATAGTTTAGGTTCACCATCGAAAAAATGGAAAGACTTATATCTAAGTGGAACAACAATCTATCTTGGTAATAAAACAATCTCTGATGTAGGCGATGCTATTAATCTTAGCACAGGCATATCAACTCCGGGTACTGTAGAAGCAGGAGTATTCATAGGTGATGGTTCTCAGTTAGAAGGTGTACAAACTTCAATAGACTCAGCATCATTTAGATCCCGGGCTATTAAACTTAATCCTTCTTCGCAAGTTATTCGTTATGATTCAGCAGGTATTAATGAAACAGATACTATTACATTTACGACTGCGGTTGAAAACTTTGTAGATGCTGTCACTTATGAGTTCCTTGTTAATGATGTATCAAAGCAAGGTCCTGGAGTAAGTTCTACATTCACATTATCTGACGGTGATGAGCCTGCATACGATGAATCAATAGTCGTTAAAGTACAAGCATATGAAGGTGGATCTCTATCATTTGCAACTGACCGTGTTTCAGTATATGGCGTTAAAGATGGTACTAACGGTGTTAATGCTGTTACAGGATTCTTAACAAATGAAGTGCACGTCGAACCTGCGGATTCAACAGGCGAACTACTTGGCGACTTAACAGATGCCGGTGGTACGTTCAAAGTATTTGTTGGTACTACTGATGTCACAACAGACGCTGGTGTAACACATAGTGTTGTTGATGATACTGGCATTACAGCATCAATCAATAACTCAACTGGTGCATATACACTCAGTAACTTTACACAAGATAAAGCATCTGTAACACTAAGAGCAGTCGTTAATAGCTCGTTGATTCCTGGCACAAACCAAGATGTTACTATTAACAAGACTTACTCGATTGCGAAAGCAATAAGAATATCTGGTGGATTACGTACGGGTCTTGCGGCACGTGCGATTAAACTTGTTCCATCATCACAGGTTATTCGTTACGATAGAGATGGTATTACTGAATCAGACACTATTACATTTACAACAGAAACCGAAAACTTTGAAGGCGCTCTTACATACAGATTCTCAGTTGATGGTGTTGAAAAACAAGCAGAAAGTGGGACAAGTACTTTCACATTACCTGATGGTGATGAACCAGCAAGTGATACAGCAAAGATTGTTAAAGTGCAAGCATATGAAGATGGTGTTTTAAAAGCGCAAGACAACGTAACAGTATATGGTGTTAAAGATGGACAAGATGGCATAAATGCTATTACTGCATTCTTAACAAACGAAGTTCACACAGAGCCAGCAGATTCAGCAGGCGTGTTATTAGGAAATCTTGATGATGCAGGTGGTACATTTAAAGTATTCGTCGGAACAACCGATGTAACTGGTGATGCATCACTAACATATAGCAAACAATCAGAAGCAGGGCTTACAGCAAGTATTGCTTCAGACGGTGACTATACAATCAGTGGTATTTCACTAGACAAAGGTGTTGCAAACTTTAGAGTTGTTGTTGGTAACTCATTGATTCCAGGTGCTGATAGTGACGTATCAATCGATAAACGTTATTCAGTAGCAAAATCAAAATCAGTATCAGCAGGTGCGGCATTAGGTTTATCTGCTCGTTCAGTTAAACTTGTACCATCGTCTCAAGTCATTCGATATGATATAGATGGTTCTGAATCAGATTCAATCACATTTACAACGATTACAGAAAGTTTCACTGGTACAAAAACATATCAGTTCTTAGTTGATGACGTAGAGAAACAAGCGGCTAGTACAACAAGTACATTCTCACTTGCTGATGGTGATGAACCAGCGGCTGATGGTAAGAAAGTTGTTCAAGTTCGTGTACTCGAAGATGGTGTAGAAAAAGCACGTGATTATGTAACGGTCTACGGTGTCAAGAATGGTTCTGATGCATTAACTGGTTTCTTAACAAATGAATCGCATGTCGAACCAACAGATGACTCAGGAGTGTTATTAGGAACTCTTGATGATGCTGGCGGTACATTTAAAGTATTCGTCGGTACTACTGATGTGACTGGTGACGCAAGTGTTACATACACAGTTCAATCTGAAACAGGCTGTGATTTATCGATAGGTACTAATGGTGTTTACACTGTTAGTGAGGTTTCGTCAAGTAGAGGTACAGCAACATTACGTGCGGTCATAGGTTCATCATTGATTCCTGGAGCAAGTAGTGATGTGACGATTGATAAGGTATATACTGTTGCGAAATCATTTAGCGGTACTGACGGTGGTCCTGGTGTTCCTGGTGTTCCTGGTATTAGTGCATATCTAACTAATGAAGCAGTTGCAGTTCCAGCGGCTAGTGACGGAACACTCGCAAGTGGTGCATTAACCAATGCTGGCGGTACATTTAAAATATTTGTCGGTACTACTGATGTAACAACAAATGCAAATGTAACATTTACTGTACCTGCCGAGTCTGGTGTTGATATAACTTTAAACAATAGTACTGGTGTTTACACTGTGGGTTCAATGAGTGCTGATATAGGAACAGCAACTCTTAGAGCAGTAATCGATTCCTCTATTATTCCAAACTCCGCAGTAGATGTTACTATTGAAAGAAAATATGTTATTACGAAAGCAAAAGCTGGTACTAACGGAACCAACGGTACTAACGGAACCAACGGTACTAATGGTACTAACGGAACCAACGGTATTAATGGTGCACGTGGTCCAGGTCGTTGGCATATTCAAGTAACTACATTGCCAACTACTGCCGAAAATGCCGCATCTAGATGGGATGATGGTACATTTACAGGAACAGATCCTGGCGTAGAAGTAGCAGGTGACCAAGCGTGGTTCTTTACCGGAACAGTTGCTAACCCAACTGGTCAAAAAGTTTGGATCTATAATGGTACTGCATGGGTAGAACAGGCAGAAGTTGTTGATGGTAATCTACTTGTTGCAGGTACTGTTACAGCAGATGCGCTAAATATCTCAGATGTAACAACAAACGTTGGTAAAACAGAGATGACAAGTAACACAATCAAGATATTTGATTGGAATGGTTCATCATATGTTTTACGTGTTAAGATAGGTGATTTAAGTTAATGGCTTACGGTGTACAAATATTTGATGCTTCGGGTAATACTGTTCTGGACACTACGGATACTGTAGGATTTATAAAAGCATCATATACAGGTTCTATTGCTGGAGGGGGTACTGTTAACTTAACAGTGCCTGCTAAAACTGCGGGTGACGAAGTACTAGATAATACTTACTACACTGCTGGTAGGCTAGGTACATTAACTTGTCAATATACAACAAGTACAAACATACAAATAAAAAGCACCTTTTCTGGCACTCAAAGTTATAGAGTAATAATACTTTATAGGGGATATTAATGAGTTATGGTATTAGTATCGAAAACGAGTCTGGTTATTTACAGATTTCGGATTCATATACAAACTATGTACTTGTAGCATCTGGCAGTGTTTCGGCAACTGCTGGCGCTACAGGTTCTTTTAGTGGTGTTTCTCCAGGTGATGCAACTATAACTGGGTTACAGGCAGAAGACATAGTTGCAGTACAAGGTAGTTTTTTATCTGAAAAATATAGAACTTCTTCTGCGGTTGGTATATACAACTGGCAAACAAGTACTCAAAGTATAAGTTACAGAGTGTATAGAAAGTCTTCTAATATTTCAGCATCTACTTCAGACTATGGTTTAGAAGTTTTTGATGCTTCGGGTAACTTACGATTCTCTTCTAAATATCCACCTGCGGTAGTTTTAGCAACTGCTTCAACAAGAACTGGTAGCGGTGTTTCAGGTACCACAGGTGCTTATGCATGTCTAACAGGTACTGGACTCGTTGAGGTATTTCCAGGTGAAGAAGATGGTGGATTTATTGCAGGCGAAATAACGGATCTTACTGTAAGTGCTAGTAGTAGTGGTTATTCTGCTCAAACTGATTTCGAAGATAACTACGACGAAACTGTAGAGTGGCAACTTCCCGTAGGCACAACTAAAAAACTATTGTTTATTAAGGAATAAATATGAATAAGTACATTTATTATAAAGACACTACAGGCGAAATAGCCTCTATAGTGCAATATGAATATCAGATTGAACCAGCAAATGTAGATGGTGAAAGTTACTTAGAAGTGCCTGTTACAACATCGGATAATGTTATTGGAACACATTACGTTTCAAATGGTGCATTGGTCGAAAAAGCATCACGCCCTTCTGAGTCACCTTATTATGTGTGGGAGCCAAATACTTGGTCTTTCGACACAGACGCTTTCTTAAAAGCCGTACGAAGAGATAGAAATAAACGTTTATCGGCTACAGACTGGACACAAGTTGCAGATGTACCATTATCAGAAGCAGAAGTTTCTGCTTACGCAACATATCGACAAGCATTACGTAATATAACTGATAATCTAGATGGAACAGAAAGATTATTGACTGACGTTGCTTGGCCTACACAACCATAGGGCGTTGAAATGCATAACGGGTTTTTAGATAATAATAGACGGCATCTTAATCTACGTCGCCAGCAGGTTGGCAACGTTTTGCCAGAGCATTTTGCTAACTCATATCCTAAGTTTATTCAACTCTTAGAAAAGTATTATGAGTGGCAAGATGATAATAACCCGACTGAACTGCTCAATCATTTGTTTGCAACACGTGATGTAACAGAAACAGATATTACACTTCTTTCTTATATTGAAGATGAGTATCTATTAGGTGATGCATACTTCGAAGGGTTTGGCGACACAGATGCAGAGAAACGAGCAACGGCTAACTTCTCAAGTTATCTTTTTCGAGCAAAAGGTACTAAGTATGCTATCGAATGGTTCTTCCGTTCGTTCTATGGCTTAGATGCTGATGTAAGATATCCCAAAGAAGATATATTCAAGATAGGTGAAAGAAGTTCACAAATAGGTGGCGACTCTCAAAAGTTTATCACAAACGACGAACTTTATCAAACATTTGCTTTACTTGTTAAAGTAGGTGTACCTCTATCTAAATGGAAAGATATATTCAAACTCTTTTCTCATCCTGCAGGTATGTATCTTGGTGGCGAAGTATCAATCAATGATGCAGTCACACAAGCATTATCTACAGAAGATGATATTGCTACTGTTAGAGGATCGAGCAACTATTCATTTTATGGCTACACAACACCATCTGATGAAGGCACTGAAATCACATTTAATGTGAATGGTGTAGGTCTTCCAGGTAATAGAGGTGGCTTATTCTATCATATCAATCATATTACCACATCTGATTCAGATTTCGAAAAAGCATATTCTCTTGACAGTCAAGGGTATATTGACTTAGCTCCTGGTGACTCTGAAGTTGCAGTAGGATCTTTTTCTATTAAACCTGTATTCGATTCTGATGAAGCAGAAGGCACTGAATCATTTCGTGTATTGATTACAGATAATATCGGTAGCACAATCGACGCTATTGATATTTCATTGAATGATGTTGAGTCGCAATATACTTTGACTCCTCTTAGTTCATCGTTTGGTGAAAATGAAAATATGGTATTCAACGTATCGGGAACACAACTGCCTAGTAATGGCAATACTTTGATGTTCTACTATGTTGACCATATTACGACAACTGATTCTGATTTTCTTGTACCACCACCTAGTGAGTCTAGCCCTCAAGGCTTTGGAATATACAACTCAGTAGGATCATTTTCAATGAGACCACGCATCGATAATCAATCAGATGGTGGTGAACAGTTTAAAGTGATTATCGAAACACCAGATGGTATCGGTAAAGATTCAGCAACAATCACGTTGACAAACTCTACTCCTGCATTTGCAGTTCAAGTAGATGATATTTTTGAAGGTCAAAGATTGCTTGCACAGATTACTTGTGACTCACAAGATGTTGGTAATGAGATAGCATGGAGAATCACAGGTACTGCGGCATCTGATCCACGTTTGTTTATCGACAGTGGCTCACATACTATTGCAGGTATCTCAGATATATTCTCTATACCATTTTCTGCAACAGACGTATACACTGGTGGTGTGACAGGAACATTATCATTAACTAACTCAAACTACACTAATCCACTGACAGTATCGGATACATTCCAAGTCAATGATTCAGCAGAGTCATATGTTATTAAAATGAATCCTGCTATTATAGCAGAAGGTTCTGTAGCATCGTTTGATATAGAAACTAGAAACGTACAAGATGCGACTAACACATATTTCTATATCGAGAATGATGAGACTAATGATAAAGATTTTCTAGGCGGGCGACCTACTTCGACTAGTCGTGAGACTGTTACAATCACAAGTAATGCAGGTTCAACAAATAACGTGACCTTCGCAGATAGTGATGAGACACAAGACGAAAACTTTATTGCTAACTTGTATGATGCACCTACTGGTGGTAATCTATTAGCATCTAGACAGTTTAAAATACTTGCAAACTCATATTTGTTAACAGAGAGCATTGATAGTGTAGACGAAGGTAATGATGTTGAGTTTACATTCACTTCGGGTGTAGACGGAACATATTATTATTGGTACGAAGGCGATGATGTCAACGTATCAGATACAATCTATGGTTCTATTGCCACAGAAAGTAATCGTAATACTGTTAGTGTTGTGGGTGGGCAAGGTACATTTAGATTCCGTTCTAAAGCAGACCAAACACTAGAAGGCACAGAAACATTTAGAGCATTTGTTGCAACAACAGCATCATCTGGTGCAGTTGCACAGTCAAATGTTATTACTATTAACGATACATCTACTGCTAGTGCAGAGATTGTAATCGGTGCACCAACTGCAATCACTGAAGGGGATGACTTCCAATTCTTGGTTCGAGTTCTTGGTGCTGACTTACGTGTCTTTGCTGAAATATCTGGTGCGGGTGTTACTAGTCGTTTTGATGACACTACTATTCAACAACTGTGTCAAGGCAATAACAATACTGAATATACATTCACAACGACCGCAAGCCCTACATATGATAGTGTGCAAAGTGGCTTGTTGACGATATCATCGGGCAACTATGCTTCATTAGGTGGCGCAACTTTAGATACTCATGCGTTTACAATGTCTGACGTAAATGCTGTATATAACATTACAGCAAATGATTCAGTAAATGAAGGTGATACGTTAGCAGTGAGTATTAGTGGTACTAGCATACCTAATAGAACGCATTATTATAGATTGGCTGAAACAGTACTTGGTATTACAGACCAGTATGCATTTGCTGGTACATCTATCGTTTATCTTGACCAAACAACTGGCATTACGAACGGGATGGAAGCATACAATCTAGACGGTGTTTCTGTTTTAGGTACAGTAACTAATGTCACGTCGTCTTCTGTTACAATGTCACAGACACATGGCGAAATCATTGCAGGTGAACACATAGTGTTCGCATCACCTCAAGTCTTTGATGACTTTGATTTTGCACCTGCGGGTTCTTTCGTAGTATCGGGTAACAGTGGTTCGTTTAACTTACAGGTTGCTGAAAACTTAGATACCACAAACGACTCATATACTGTAGAAGTTTATGATGATGAGAGTTCAAGAACTCCTGTTGCAACAAGTAGTTTCACAGTTGTTGATGCCACACCTGCGGTAACAGTTGACTTTACGGCAGCCTCTGGTGAATCTATTAGTAATATTACTGACACAAGAGTAGGAACTACTTCTCAAACATCTATTGCTCGTATTAAGTTTACCGACCAAGGCTCTATAGAAGCACAAGGTAATCAAGAGCCGGGTAATGAAGATACATGGGTAGAAATAGGTTTCTGGGCAAGCGATGCACCTAGTAACCCAGGCAACTATACTGTAACAGGTACCTTTGTAACATCACCATCGGGAAGTGGGTCAAGTAGTGGTTCGTTCGGTGTTGCGCAAACATTAGACATTGATAGAATATACTCACTTGCAGTATCAGCAGTCTCGGTTGGAACTTCGTATGCGTCTACAATGAACATATCTTTTGAAGTTCAAGAAACTGCTAATACATCTAATAGTGATACTCAGAATGTTTATTTTGGTGTTACAGCAACAAGAACAGGATCTGAATCTGGTGGCGATACAGGTGATGGTCTAGATCCCGATTTTGACATACAATAAATAAGACTATGACAGATAATGACAAAAATATAAAGAGCGATTACGAGTATTCACGTGACACTTACTATGACTTAATAGAAAAGGGGCGTGAATCTCTTGAACTCATGATAGAAGTTGCTCGTGAAAGTGAACACCCTAGAGCGTTTGAAGTTCTTTCAAATATGATTAAAGGTGTTGCTGACGTTAATGATAAGTTAATGGATTTAAATAAGAAAAATAAAGACATTACACAAACAACAGCAGTCGCAAATCCCGAACAACAATCTATCACTAACAATAATGTTTTTATTGGTAGCACAACTGACCTTCAAAGACTATTAATACAAAATGAAGAAGAACAGGTGATTGATGTCAAACCAGAATCAGAATCAGAATAAGAATCTTTCTTATCTTGGTAATCCAAATGTTAAGCGTGATGGTGTAGACCAAGACTGGACACAAGAAGAAGTTCTTGAGTATGCAAAGTGCATGAAAGATCCATCTTATTTCTGCCGTACATATGTAAAAGTCGTACATCTAGATAAAGGGCTTGTCAACTTTGACTTATATCCCTATCAAGAAAAGATGTTCGAACACTTTCAAGATAATCGATTCTCGATTGTACTTGCATGTCGTCAATCTGGTAAGTCAATATCATCTGTAGGTTATCTACTATGGTATTCATTATTTCATCCCGAAAAGACTATCGCAATCCTTGCTAACAAAGGTGCAACTGCACGTGAGATGTTAGCACGTGTTACATTGATGCTAGAGAACTTACCGTTCTTTTTACAGCCAGGATGTAAAGCACTAAACAAAGGTTCAATCGAGTTTTCGAATAACTCACGTATTCTAGCGGCCGCTACATCGGGATCATCTATTCGTGGTATGTCAGTTAACTTACTGTTTCTCGATGAGTTTGCGTTCGTCGAGAATGCCGCAGAGTTCTATACATCAACATATCCTGTAATCTCATCTGGTAAAGATACCAAAGTTATTATTACTTCTACTGCTAACGGCATAGGTAACATGTACCATAAGATATGGGAAGGTGCTGTACAGAAGACAAATGAGTTTAAACCATTTACAGTAAACTGGTGGGATGTTCCTGGGCGTGATGAAGAATGGAAACGTCAAACAATATCTAATACTTCGCAGTTACAGTTCGACCAAGAGTTTGGTAACACATTCTTTGGTACAGGTGATACACTCATACGTGCAGAAACATTACTTGAACTTAGAGCGATTAATCCGATTAGTTATTATGAGGGCGGTGATGTTCTCATTTACTCTGAACCAATAAAGAATCACGAATACATTATGTTAGTAGATGTGGCGAAGGGTAGAGGACAGGATTATTCAACATTTAATGTGATTGATATTACTGAGCGACCATTTAAACAAGTCGCAGTGTATCGAAATAATACTATCTCTCCAATACTCTACCCTGACATTATTTATAAATATGCAACCGTTTACAATCAAGCATATGTAGTAATCGAATCAAATGACCAAGGTTCAGTTGTATGTAATGGTTTATACCACGACTTAGAGTATGAGAACGTACACGTCGAATCAGCAACTAAAGCAAATGCGATTGGCATTGAGATGAATCGTAAAGTCAAGAGACTGGGTTGTTCGGGTATTAAAGATTTACTTGAA
>Ga0209653_1003327_pt1 | contig 11060 bp, 14 predicted proteins | sample SaaInl6LU_22_DNA_FD_184644 | JGI IMG/M metagenome (GOLD analysis project Ga0209653, IMG submission 184644) | Marine microbial communities from expanding oxygen minimum zones in the Saanich Inlet - ESP_116LU_22_DNA (SPAdes) (version 2) | ecosystem: Environmental > Aquatic > Marine > Intertidal... | reverse complement strand
TGATCCGAATTTTATTTTTCCTGAAAATACAAAAATAGAAAACTTGATGGGTTTTCATGGTAGTTTTGTGTCTGATTTATTTTTTCAATCAGTGGGGATAATATCATATTTAATTCCATTCACACTTATATTTACAGGAATTAACATTTTAAAGACTAAAGATTTTTTTTTATTTATTGAAAATAGTTTTTTTACAATTTTATATTTGTTGTTTGGAACACTTTTTTTCGCATACTATTATTCAGATACATATGTCCCATATATAAATGGTAATAGTGGGTTTGTTGGAGGATATCTAAATGATACGTTCCTAAAATCTTTAATATTAATTAATGATAAAATCCTTTTTTATATTTTAATTTTAATCATTATAATTCTTTTTCTATTCAGTATTAATTTTAACCTTAAAAATTTCATTAAATTTTTTAAAAAAATTTTTGATATTTTAAATAAAAAAAATAGTAAAAATTATACTGATAAAAGTGAAATAATTAATGAATATATTCCACAAGATGAAATAAAAAATCTTATTCAAGAAGATCTCCCTTTTATTAAAAGTGAAAATAAATCTGAAACAAAGATAAAATTTAAACTTCCAAGTCTTGATTTATTAAAAATTCCAACAAAAAAGGAAAGAGATAATTTTGAAAAAAATGAAACCCATGATCCAGAATTTTTAGAAAAAATACTAATGGATTTTGGAGTTAGTGGAAATATAAAAAAAGTTAGTCACGGACCTGTGGTTACTCTTAATGAGTTTGAGCCTGCAGCAGGAGTAAAAGTTTCTAAAATCATAAATCTATCAGATGATATAGCAAGAAATACAAGCTCAGAGTCTGCAAGAATAGCTACAATACCTGGAAGTAATACCGTTGGAATAGAGCTTCCAAATAACACACGTGAAAATGTTTATTTGAGTGAAATTTTATCCAATGCAGACTTCAAGAAAAAAGAAATCAAATTGCCAATAGCACTTGGTAAAAATATTTCTGGCAAACCAATTGTTGGTGACCTAGCTTCTATGCCTCATCTTCTTATTGCTGGGACTACTGGGTCTGGAAAATCAGTTTGTATTAACACTATCATTTTATCTCTTCTTTATCGACACACACCAGATAAATGTAAATTTATTTTAATTGACCCAAAGATGCTTGAACTATCAACATACGAGGGCATTCCACATTTACTTTGCCCAGTAATCACTGAGGCAAAAAAAGCAGCTTCAGTTCTTGGCTGGGTCGTCAAAGAAATGGAAAGCAGATATAGATTAATGACAAAAGAAGGTGTTAGAAACATTGATGGATATAATACTAAACATAAACTTCCTATGCCTTATATAGTTGTCGTTGTTGACGAAATGTCTGACTTAATGTTGGTTGCTGGCAAGGAGATAGAAAATTATATTCAAAAATTATCTCAAATGGCTAGAGCAGCAGGTATTCACATCATAATGGCTACTCAGAGACCAAGTGTTGATGTTATCACCGGTACTATTAAGGCTAATTTTCCAACCAGAATATCATTTCAAGTAACTTCAAAAATAGACAGTAGAACTATTCTTGGAGAACAAGGAGCAGAACAATTACTAGGTAAAGGAGATATGCTCTACATGTCTTCTGCTAATAGAATTGTTAGAATACACGCACCATTTGTATCAGATAATGAAATTGAAAAAATTAATAACTCTTTGAGAGTTCAAGCCGAACCAGATTATATTGATGAAATATTAAACTTTACAGACGAAAAAGAAACTAGTGATAGTCAAAGTCAGGGTGATAAAGACGAGCTCTACCAGCAGGCGTTAAAAATTATTCGATCAGAAGGTAAGGCCTCCACATCATTTTTACAAAGAAAACTTCAAATTGGTTACAATAGAGCTGCTAGAATTATTGATATGATGGAGGCTGATGGAATTGTAAGCAAAGCAAATCACGTTGGTAAAAGAGATGTGCTTTAATGTTTAAATACTTATTTATTTACATTTTTTTCATTTTAATTTCAAATGCATATTCAAGCAATAAAGATAAAATAATAGAAAATTTGCAAAATATTGAAAACCTAAATTTTAATTTTGAACAAAATATTAATGGAAAAGTAGAATTTGGAAATTGTACAATTAAATATTCAAAAAAAATTTTCTGCAAATATCAAAAAAAAGAAAAAATTTTAGTTTCTAATGGTAATTCATTAGTGATTAAAACTAAAGTTAGCTTTTATAGGTATCCCTTAAAAAAAACACCATTAAATTTGATTTTAGACAAAAATTTTTTAATAGAGAAAATAAATGATTTAGAAGAGGGAATATTAGAAGAGACTTATATAAATTTTGCTATTTTGGAAAATGATAATGTAATTAATATTTTTTTTGACAACAAAACATTTAATTTAATTGGCTGGCAGATTAAAGATATTTATCAAAATATTAATGTTACTTATCTTTCATCTATTCAGGTAAATCAACAAGTTGATGAAGATTTGTTTAAACTACCTATACAAAACTAAATTCTTACAGTTTCAGTTTTAAATATTTTCATACCTCTAGCGATATAATTATTTAAAGCATTTTTGTGATCTAGAGAACATGTATGAACCCAAACTCTTTCAATACTTTCTTTGAAAGATTTCTTAATTGCTTCAGATAATAAATATGATCCTAGTTTTTTATTTTGAAATTCCTCTAACAATCCAAAATAAGCTATTTCAACCTCTTTTTTTTCGCTATGAGATATTAGTTCGAAGAAACCAGCTAAATCATCTCTAAATTTAAATACATATGTTTCGACATTTTTATTAGAAACATAATCTATCCATTGTTCTTCTGTCCAAACCAAACGATCAATCCATTTATGTTTTTTTCCAATATTTTTATAAAAAAATTTATTTAGCTGAAAATTTATTGGTTCTAATAAATTTAAAGAATAATCTCCATTAGGTTCAATTACCTTATTCAGATCTTGGATTGAATTTATTTCTAAATAATTTCTTAGAACTTCTTTCACTCAACCATTTTTCCAACTTTTTCACCTCCAAATAAATGGAAATGTAAGTGTGGAACCTCTTGACCACCATCTTCACTTATATTGGCAAGTGTTCTATAACCTTTACCTACTTCTGTTGAAATACCTAGCTTTTTAGCTACTATATTTATTCCCTTGAGTAATCCGACCATCTCTTCTGGCGAAGCATTAATGCTAAAATCATCTAAATCTATATATTTGCCTTTTGGAATTACTAAAGCGTGAATTTTTTTTTGAGGATTAATATCGTGAAAAGCCAAAACAAAATCATCCTCGTAAATTTTATTACAGGGTATCTCGTTCCTTATAATTTTTGCAAAAATATTATTATCATCATAGGTCATTTTTTTCTTTTTTCTAACTCTAACATTACATCTTCAATTTTTATGTCATTTGCCTCAAGATACATTAGCAAATGATAGAATACGTCAGCTGCTTCATGAATTTTATTAGAATTTTCCTCTACTGCCTCAATCAGTTCATGAACTTCTTCTAAAACTTTTGATTTGCTTAAAGATTTGTCTGTAAGCAACTTATTTGTATAAGATCCATCAACAGGTGATGATTTTCTTTCTCGAGCAAGTTTAATTAAATTTTCTAATGTATTAAGCATATCAAATTCTAACAGGAATTCCTTTTAAATCCAAATATTCCTTAGCCTCTTTTACAGAATGTTTGCCATAGTGAAATATTGATGCTGCTAGAACCGCGCTAGCTTTCCCCAATTTAATTCCATCTACTAAATGATCTAGATTACCAACTCCACCAGATGCTATAACAGGAATATTTACTTTTAAAGATATCTTCGACATAAGCTCAATATCATAACCAACTTGAGTGCCATCTCTGTCCATTGACGTTACCAATAGTTCACCTGCCCCACTATCTTCCATTTTTTTTGCAAACTCAATTGCATTAATTCCAGTATTGTTTCTTCCACCGTGAGTAAAAATTTCCCATTTATCTTGGTTTTTTTTTGCATCAATTGCAACCACAATACATTGAGATCCAAATTTTTTTGAACTTTCAATTATTACTTCTGGATTTTGAACTGCTGCAGTATTGATTGAAACTTTATCAGCTCCACAATTTAATAACTTATTAATATCATCAACATTTCTAACTCCACCTCCAACAGTCAATGGAACAAAACATTTTTTAGATGTTCTGTCTACTACATCATAAATAGTTTCTCTATTTTCATTCGATGCAGTAATATCTAAAAAACAAATTTCATCTGCTCCACCATCTGAATAAATTTGAGCCTGCTCCACTGGATCTCCAGCATCTTTTAGATCAACAAAGTTAATACCCTTTACAACACGACCATTTTTAACATCTAAACAAGGAATTATTCTATTTTTAAGCATCTAATTCCTTAACTAATTCCTCTAATTTAATATCACCATCATAAATTGCTTTTCCAACTATAATACCTTCTATATTCTTGTTATTTAATTCTTTGGCTTTTTTAATGTCGTCTATTGAAGAAACTCCACCAGATATAATTACAGGACAATTAGATGTGTTAGCAACCTTAGATGTTTCTTCAAAGTTGGGACTTTGTTTCATTCCATCTCTATTGATATCAGTGTAAATTAATCTACTAGCACCGTAGTCATTTACTTCATGTAAATAATCTAAAGTTAATTGGTTAGAATTTTCCTTCCAACCTGATACAGAGAGATACCCGTCTTTAGCATCTAATCCTAAAGCAATTTTGTTTGGAAATTTTATACATGCTTCTTTTAAAAAATTTTTATCTTTTATAGCAGCACTTCCTAAAATAACTTTTTCTACACCAGCATCAGTATATTTTTGAATGCTATCAATGCTTCTAACACCACCACCTACTTCAATTTTAAGATCAAATTTACTTACTATTTCATGGATAATATCAAGATTAACGGTTTCTCCAGTTAAAGCACCGTCCAAATCAACTATGTGTAAGTTTTTAAAACCTTGATCTTTATACTTACCAGCTTGTTCAACTGGTGACATTTGATATTCAGTTTTATTATCAAAGTCTCCTTTAACCAACCTCACACACTTTTTATCTTTAATATCTATTGCTGGAAATATTTTCATTTTATAAATTTATAAAATTATCAATTATTTTTAGACCAATTTTATCACTTTTTTCAGGGTGAAACTGTGTTCCAAATATATTTTCTTTTTCAACAGCACAAACTATATTTGATGAATAATCAGTTGTTGCAGCTGTGACTGACTTATCATTTGGAACAAATTCATAACTGTGCACAAAATACATATGAGAGTTATTTTCTATATCCTTAAAAATTTTACCACCTTTTAAAATATTTATTTCGTTCCAGCCAATGTGTGGAAGTTTATATTTATTATTTTGATTATTAATCTTAGACACTTTTCCAGAAATCCAACCAAGACCTTTTGTTTCGATTTCCTCATAGCCAATATCTGCAAACATTTGAAGTCCAACACAAATTCCAAGCAGTGGCTTTTTACTATTAATTGCAAATTCATTTAAAGTATCAACCAAGCCATTTATACTATTTAGAGCGTCAACACAGCTCTTAAAGGACCCTTGGCCCGGTAAGACAACCTTATCACTTAATTTGATTTTGCTTAAATCTGAAGTTACCTCGATATTTACTTTATCTTTAGCAACCTCTTTAAAAGAGTTTATTACCGAGCTTATGTTACCTGAATTATAATCAACAATTGTGACATTCATTAAACTTATAGTGAACCTTTAGTGGATGGAATGCTTTTCTTGCTTCTAGGATCCATCTCTAATGCTTCTCTTAATGATCTTGCTAAAGCTTTGTAGCAAGACTCGATAATGTGGTGACTATTATCTCCATAAATATTTTCAACATGCATTGTAATACCTGCAGATTGAGAGAATGCTTGGAACCATTCTTTAAATAGTTCTGTGTCCATTTCACCAAGCTTTTCCACTTTTAATTTTACTTTCCAAATTAAATAAGGTCTGTTTGAAACATCTATAGCAACTCTAGTTAACGTTTCATCCATTGGAATAACTCTGTGTGCATATCTTTTAATGCCTACAAATTTTTTAGCAGCTTTTTTTAAAGCTTCCCCAATTGCTATCCCCGTATCTTCCGTTGTATGATGAAGATCAATGTGCGTGTCACCTTTTGCTTTGACTTTCAAATCAATAAGTGAATGCTTTGATAATTGCTCTAGCATATGATCTAAGAAACCTATGCCGGTATCAATTTGGTATTTACCTTTTCCATCAATATTAACTTCAACACTGATGCTGGTTTCTTTAGTTTTTCTGGATATTTTTCCTTTTCTGGCCATATATTTTTAGAGGTATACATACATAATTGCTCTATATCAATATTAGTGTGAACACTTGAAGTATCCAAAATAGTTACCATTTATTAACTATGACAACAATTGTACTAGTTAGAAAAAATAATGAAGTAGTGGTTGCTGGAGATGGCCAAGTAAGTATGGGAAATACTGTAGTTAAAAGTACTGCTTCAAAAATTAGAAAAATTGAAAAAAGAGATGTGGTAGCAGGATTTGCAGGATCAACAGCTGATGCACTTACATTATTTGAAAGATTAGAAGCTAAAATTGAAAAACATGCAGGAAATTTATCAAGAGCTGCTGTTGAGCTAGCTAAAGATTGGAGAACAGATAAATATTTAAGAAGATTAGAAGCATTAATGGCTATAGGTGATAAAGAGAACAGCTATATTATTTCTGGAACTGGTGATGTTTTGGAGCCAGAAGGAGATGTAATTGGAATAGGATCAGGTGGAAATTATGCTTTGGCTGCCGGAAAAGTTTTAATGGAAACAGATAAAAGTGCAGAAGAGATTGCAAAAAAAGCTATTAAGGTTGCTTCAGAAATTTGTGTTTTTACAAATGATAATATTAAGGTTTTAAAAATTTAATGGAAAATTCAAACGTAACTCCTTTAGTTCCTAAAGATAAAAGTGCAAAAGAAGAAAGCTCATTGGTCAGTTCATTGTCTCCAAGAGAAATTGTTTCTGAGCTAGATAGATTTGTAGTTGGCCAAAACAAAGCTAAAAAAGCTGTAGCAGTGGCATTAAGAAATAGATGGAGAAGACAGGCCCTTACAGGTGAAATGAAGAATGAAGTTTTACCAAAAAATATTTTAATGATTGGACCAACAGGTGTTGGAAAAACTGAAATTTCCAGAAGACTATCAAAACTTGCGGAAGCGCCATTTGTTAAAGTTGAAGCTACAAGATTTACTGAGGTTGGTTATGTTGGAAGAGATGTTGAGCAAATAGTTAGAGATTTAATTGAAATTGCTATTGGTATGGAAAAAGTAAAAATGAGAAAAGAAGTTCATGCCCAAGCACAAAAATCAGCTGAAGAAAAAGTTTTAGATGCTTTAGTTGGTAAAAAAGCAAGTTTAGCAACAAGAGAAAGTTTTAGAAAAAGACTAAGAAATGGTGATCTTGATGATAATGAAATTGAAATTGCTGTAAGTGATACTGGATCAAGTAATACTTCTTTCGAAATCCCTGGAATGCCTGGCGCTAACGTTGGTATGATTAACATTGGTGAAATGATTGGTAAATCGATGGGAAATAAAGAAAAAAAGAAGAAGATGACAGTAAAAGAATCTCATGAAATTTTAATTAATGACGAAGCAGATAAATTAATTGAACAAGATAAAATTATTAAAGCAGCAAAACTATCAACTGAAAACAATGGGATAGTTTTTCTGGATGAAATAGATAAAATTTCTGCAAGAACAGATAGAGTTGGTGGGGATGTTTCACGCGAAGGTGTTCAAAGAGACCTGTTACCATTAATTGAAGGAACGACAGTTAATACTAAACACGGTCCAATTAAAACAGATCATATTTTATTTATTGCATCTGGAGCATTTCAATTAGCAAAACCATCTGATTTACTTCCAGAATTACAAGGGAGACTTCCAATTAGAGTAGAATTAGAAGCTTTAACTAGTGATGATTTTAAGAGAATTTTAAGAGAACCTGATTTTAGTTTAATTAAGCAGTATGTTGCTCTCCTAAAAACTGAAAATTTAGAGCTTGAATTTTCAGATGATGGAATTGACACTATTGCAAACATTGCATCTGAAGTAAATGCAACTGTTGAAAATATTGGGGCTAGAAGACTTCACACAATAATTGAAAAAATTTTAGATGAAATAAGTTTCACAGCGACGGACCGCTCTGGAGAAAAGATCATTATTAATAAAGAATATATCAATAAAAACCTAGACAATTTAGTAAAAGATACTGATCTTTCTAAATTTATTTTATAATAAAGCTAGATATAACCTAACTCCTCAATTTCATTTTTTAATTTTCTTTCTATTTTAACTTTTAAATCTTCAGGAAGTGAATTTGGATCATTTTTCTTAAGACCATACTTGAAAAAAGTAATTTTTTTACCTTCTGCATCTTTAATAGCCTCGGGAAATCCTTGTTCTCTCTCTAATTTTTGCATTTCACTGAAAGTTGTGCTTTTAATTGCATTTTTCAACTTATTGCTGTCTATATGAAGTTTAGATTTTCCTAATTTATAAATAAAATTTAAAATCTGTAAAAAAGTTTTTTCTGTCTCAGAAACTAAATCTTCATATTTTATTAATAAATATCTATCTAATTTTTTAAACTCTTTCCAAGTATTATAATTTGATGACCAAGAACCCATGTGAGTCACAACTTGATCCTTCATATTTAAAGAATGTTTTTTTTCACCAGTTAAAGTTGTGAATTCTAATATTTTATTTGTGGCCTGCTCTAGAGACATTTGATTATGATTGGCAAATGATTTAACAACACTTCTAGGATCTCTAACGATATAAATCACACCGAGCGTGTTATTTAAATCAGTAAATTTATGGCCATTGATATCATAGAAGCTTGAGTGTGTTTTTAAAAATTTAATAGTTTTGTTATCAATTAAATTAATTTTTTCTTGAACTTTAATATAATTCTTGACCATTTCTTCATCGTTAAGGGTGTCAAATCCCAACTTTTTAAAGACATTTTTATCAGGAAATTGAGTAATTTTTTCTAGATCTTTTGACTGAAATTTACCATCTTTAGTTAACAAGTATGATACAAGTAATGATCGCAAAAAAGTGTTACCACTTTTAGGATACGAAGCTAACCAAATTATCATTTGGTATTTTTATCATATTTTTTTTTCAAAAAAATATAAAAAGCTCCACCACCACCATCCTCTATTTTTGCATCTTTCATTTCATAAATAATTTTCATTAAATTTTTATTATTTGAAATAAACTCTGGAACTGAATATTTTAAAATACTTAAATCTTTAGAGACATAAGGGTTTTTTTCATTCTGGGAATGAATTCCCTTTCCAGTAACAACTATCAATTTATTTATTTTTTCTTGATAAGATTTAAGAATAAAATTTTCGATTGATTTATTAGCTTCCTCAAGGCTATATCCATGCAAATCTATTGACCTTGTTTTAAAAGTTATTTTTTTTTCTATTTTTTTGTCTTTATTTGGCAATCTTTCATTATTTGAAAGAAAATTTTTCCAATCTTTTTTATCTTTTTCTGAAATATTATCAGTCAATTAAGTTAGAGTATTAACTAATTTCCAATTAGGGTTCGCTGAAGTGATATCTCTTGAAAATACCCAGGTATCATAGATTTTTTTTATTTTCTCTGAATCACCCGATATAATTTTTTTATCTTTGTCTTTGATGCAAGTTATTACCTCAGCTATGAAATCTACTGTAACATTTAAAATTTTATCAATTTTTTTATGCTCTTTAATGGTTGCAGAATTAATCCCTATAAAAGTTATTTCTGCATAGTGCCCTCTTTTACTTCTTTCTTTTAATGCTTCATCAAATTGATTGAAGATTTCTTTACTAAGGAGTGGTTTACTGGCAATTATTTTATTATCATTATCACTAAAATCTGTAATAATAGTTTCGTAAGCAATTCTTGCACCTTTTAAAAATTCTTTTTGAGCATTATCATCAAAGTTCTCATTTATTTTTTGAACTTTATCTGTTTTTATTTTATTCAAAACTTCCTCAAATTTTGGGGGTGCTTTTCCCTCAAAACCAGTTCTTTTTCCAAGAATACCTCGTAATCTTAAAAAAATAAAACCAGCAATCATTGCTAGAAGTATAATATCAATGTACTCAAAACTGTGGCTCATAGTCATATAGTAATTACTATGTTGATTAATTTCAACTAGCAATTTAGATTAAAGACAAATGAACTCATTATTATTGTCGATTTTATTAATTCCAGTAATCGAAATTTATCTTCTAATTAAAATAGGTGCTCAAATAGGAGCTATAACTACAATTTTACTGATATTCACTACAGCTATTGTTGGAATTTATTATGCAAAATATGAAGGTTTAAATACTCTAAAATCGGGATTTGAACAATTAAGCAAAAATAAACGACCTACGTACGAAATGGTATCTGGTGCTGCCATTGCATTTGCTGCATTACTTCTGATTATTCCTGGATTTGCAACTGATATATTTGGATTCTTACTGATTTTTCCAATAAGTCGAAGTTTTTTTTTTAGTATACTTTCAAAAAAATTTAAACATAAAGACATCAATGAAAAAAATATTATTGATGGGGACTATCAAGATATAGAAAATGACGATGACAGAAAAATATAAAATTTTAGGAAAATATATAAAAGATATGTCTAGCGAAACTAGAGATATCGAAACATATATGTTTGTAAGAGATAGAATTTTCAAATATCAACTTGCGATTGATATTAAGTCTAAGCCAGTAAAGGACAAACATATAGAAGTAAACACAACATTAAAGTATGAGGATAAAGATGGCAGTGAAAAAAAATCCCATTTCGAAATTATTTTTTCAACCATAATAAGAATTAACGATAATATAAAAGATAAAAAAGAATTAGAGAAGATTGTACTTTGTGATGTTCAGACTGAAATTTATCCAGATTTAGAGAAATCGTTGTTAAATCTTCTTCACAATTCAGGATATCCTGAAATTAAATTTGAAAAAAAAATAGATTTTGAAGC
>Ga0209653_1003319_pt1 | contig 11070 bp, 6 predicted proteins | sample SaaInl6LU_22_DNA_FD_184644 | JGI IMG/M metagenome (GOLD analysis project Ga0209653, IMG submission 184644) | Marine microbial communities from expanding oxygen minimum zones in the Saanich Inlet - ESP_116LU_22_DNA (SPAdes) (version 2) | ecosystem: Environmental > Aquatic > Marine > Intertidal... | reverse complement strand
AAAAAAATTAAAACTTAGCGTTACAAGTTAAAAAATGATTTTTAGTTTCGCTCCAATTTAATTTAAATTGATGCTCTAATTATTAATTTAAAAGGAATATTAAGTTTTTTTCTTTTACCTTCCTTAATGAGTTTAGCCGTTTTTTTTCCCATTTTCTTAAAATTGGTAGTTAAAACAGAAATTTCTAGAAGTTCCTTTAAAGAGGTATCGTTATATGAAATTAGCCCAACATTTTCCCCTAAGACTAAATTGCTTTTTCTTATTTGATGCACTAAACTGACTAAATCACTTTCTTCTATTGTAATGTATAAGGTGTCTTTTGACAACTTAAAGGCATCTCCAACTTCTTCTATAACTTGGAAATCAAAATTATATTTTACACAATATTTTATAAAACCGCTTTTAATTTTATGTGGATATGGATAAAATACAGATAATGGGTATACCAAGACTACTTTCTTATATTTTGATAGTTTTTCATACTCTTTTTCTAAAGATGTAATTAAGTCTTTTTCATAGTCTTGATATGATTCAATTAAAACATTTTCAACAGCATCTATTTTATTATCTAAAAATACCAATTTATTTTTTGGTAAAGTATTTAATGCTTTTAACGTATTTTCTGTAACACTAATATGTCGAAGAGACTCTGTTCTAAAATGAGGTATGATCACAAAATAATCGTACGTGTATTTTGCTTTTTTTAACAACTCTAAAAATAAAGACTCATCACAATGATAACATTGTAAATCTACGTTGTAATTTTTTCCAAGCTCTTCTGTAAAAGATTTAAAAATCTTCATCTTAAAAGGGCTAAGTTTATTCACTAAAAACAGTATTTTAAAAGCAGCTTTTACTTGGCTCTTTGCAATAAATGTTCCTCTACCAGGATAGCTTGCTAAAACATTTTGTTTTTTTAATTCTTTGAATGCTCTCTCTACCGTATTTCTAGACAAATAAAACTCTTCACTCAACGTATTAATTGAAGGGACTTTATCTCCTGTTTTTACGTTACCTAAATAAATATTATGAATAATAGCCTCTATAAGTTGTGTGTATTTGGGTACTCTAGAATTAAAATCTAACTTGATGTGATCTACCATAGTTTAACATTCACAAATTTAGTACTGTAAATCTAAAATGTTTTGTATGACTAAAAATCCAAACTTAGGTAACTAAAAATCTTTTAACACTTGTAGCTTCTATATTATCAAGTAGATTACTGATCTATTTTCTTGGCTGATCATTTTGAAGAAATGGAGGTGCATCTCTAGGAAATTGTTTTTCTAAAAGACCCTTCATTCTTGCTTCAGTTTTTTTATGGTTTGAATGTCCTGATAAATTCAAAAAAGACAACAAGTTCTTTTTATGTTCGTACAATTCTGCTTGTAAAATCTTATGTGTTTTAGCATCTCTCCATTCTGTGTATCTCCATTTTCCATCTGTTGCAGTAACTCCCATTATTTTTTCTCCTCTTGCAAAAACACTTGTAGCAACCTCATCCCATTTTTTCTTTGGTTTATCTAAAACAGGTAACAAGCTTTTTCCATCAGATTTTGGACCTTGAAAGCCACAAATATCAGATAGTGTTGCAAAAATATCTACATTTTCTACCAACGCATTTGATACTTTACCAGCATTTCTTTTGTTATAGCTTGTTTCTCTACTAATAATTAGTGGTACTTTAACATCTATTTCTACGTTAGAATGCTTACACCAAGCTCCATACTCTCCAATTTTATAGCCATGGTCGCTCATAAAAACAATCATGGTGTTTTTACGTAAATCTAAATCCTCTAGGGTTTGCATTACTTTACCAACTTGAGCATCCATGTAACTTACACATGCATGATATCCGTGAATTAACGTTCTTGTAATCTTATCGTTCAATGGGTCTTCTTTTGGTACACCATAATATCCTTTTAATTCTCCCCATTTGCTTAACGCCAAACGATACATTCCTTTTGGTTTTTCTTTAGAAGGAATTTCAAACTTACTTTTATCATGCATATCCCAATATTTTTTAGGCGCTATAAAAGGTAAATGTGGTTTTGTTAAGCCAACAAATAGTAGAAATTTATCATTTTTAACTTTCTGCAATGCTGCTATAGCTTCATTGGCTATTTGCCCATCTACATAAGCTTCATCAGCTACATCTGCAGCTTCGTAAGCAGGACCTTTTAGAGGCTTTTTACCTTTAGCTTTTAATTCTTCTATCGCTTTTAAGCTTTCAGGTTTTAAATACCTTTTTGCAGGTTTTTTATACAAGTGTGTCCAACTTTCCTTATCGTCTATGTTATGGTGATACACTTTCCCTGTACTAATGGTTTTATAACCATTTTGTTGAAAAAATTGAGGTAAAGTAACTACATCTTTATGCACTTTTCGCAATGGTGTAAAAATACTATAGATACCTAAAGTTTCTGGTCGTAAACCAGTTAATGTACTCATTCTCGACGGTGCACAGATCGCTTCTTGCGTATACGCTTTATTAAACCTTACTCCTTCTGAAGCCAATTTATCTATGTTTGGGGTTATTGCAGTTTTACTTCCATAGCACCCTAGTTCTGCCCTCAAATCATCGATATAAAACACCAAAATATTAGGCGATTCTAGTTGTGAAAACAAACTACTTATTGAACAAAAAATAAAACTGATTAAAATTAAAAAATGCTTCATTTGTAAATATAATTATAATGATTTTGGTGATTGTATAACTCCTTTTCCTTCTTTAAAACTCCACCAATCAATGGCCCTTCTTTTATCATCTAAGGTATAGTTCCATTTTTTTAAATAATATGCTTTAGGATGAATTTCATCACCAATTTTTTCAAGTTCTGCATGCAATTTTGCATCCAAATCTTTTTGAATCTCTTGCATTTTAGGTTTGCCTATCAAATTATTCATTTGATAAGGATCATTTAGGTTATCATAAAACATTGACGAACCATTAGGAGTTTTGGCATATGTGTATTGTTTTGTTCGTATGGCGCGATAAGAAGTGTCTTTAAAATTAGCTCCAAAAGGAGCTACATTCATAACTAGAGCAGCTCTATCTGTTTCTGGGTTGGGATTTTGAATAAGTGTAGCCAAATTCTCTCCTTCAATTGCTACGGGGATTTCAACATCTATTAAACCTAGTAAAGAGGGTAAAATATCTGGTGTCGTTAACGGTGCATTCACAACAGTTCCTTTGTTACTTTTTATGTTTGGGTAACTAATTAAAAAAGGAACCCTAAGAGACTCATCCCAGGCCAATTGCTTTACAAATGGTTTTACACCATGAGCCCCCATCATTTCACCATGGTCTGCAGAAAATACGATAATGGTATTATCTATAAGTTCAAGTTCTTTTAGCTTATCTAAAACAGTTCCGATAGCCTCATCTGTAGCTGTGGCATGGGCATAATAGCCTTGTAACTCTTTGCGACAACGCTCTTCAAATTCCTTAGGGATATTAGGACCCAATGTTAAGGATTCAGGCGAATACATGGCCTTATATTTCTTAGGTGCAGAATTATGAGGGTAATGTGGTGTAGCCAATGCTATAAATGCCAAAAATGGCTTATTATCTTTCGCATGTTTGGTGATATATGCATTTGCGTCTTTTACGATAGCAAATGGTGAATACTCTTTCCAATGCTTCAATTCTTGATTGTCATTATTATAAGCATGAGAACATTCTAAAGCCCTCCAAAAATCGAAACCTTGTCTTCGTTCTTTCGGAATGTATGTCGTTCGTCCATGACCATCTAAATGCCATTTACCCCAGTAAGCGGTATTGTATCCTTCTTCTTTAAGAATTTCTGCCATAGTTACTTCTTGCGCTGGCAAATACAAATCATTCAAAAACATTCCTGTAGATGTTGGAAATCTGCCCGTTAATAAGGCTGCTCTATGCGGAGTACAAACTGGAGTAACAGATACGGTATTTGTAAAATTCACAGCCTCTTTAGCAAAAGCATCTAAATGAGGTGTTTTTACATCAGGATTTCCTGCATAACCCAAAGCAGAACCTCTCCATTGATCCGTTAAAATATAAACAATATTGGGTTTCTTATTTTTTAAATCGGTAGTTTGTTTCGCTTGTTTTGGGGTGTCTTTACAAGCCACTAATAATAGCAATGCTACACAAATTTTACTGAAATCTAGTATGCTTTTCATTCTTTTAATTTGATACTTCTTACTGTACTTTTTTTACTCCTTCTTTAGTAGCAACAATTTCTTGAATTGTACCATCTTCATTATAGTACAAATACTCTATCGCAGTATTTCTCCTAAATTTAGAGCCCTCATTCCATCCTTGCCAATGGTAAAAGAAATAATCTTGTCCTTTGTAATTGATAATAGAGTGATGATCTTGTCTTTGCTTTGGATTGATAGGGCCTTTGTACTCAAATGGACCGTAAGGATTGTCTGCCATAGCATAAAATCCTCCTAAGCCAGCATTGTACGAGAAATAGTAGATTCCATTTCGTTTATGCATGTAACTGGCTTCAAAGAAATTTTTAGCTCCATATTCAATAGTTCTTGGTTCTTCAGCTAATTCTAACAAATTATCTTTTAACAAAGCTACCTTAGGCTCTCTAACTCCCCAATACAAATAAGTTTTTCCATCGTTATCTAAAAAAACACACGGATCTAGCCATTGTCCTTCTACTCCATTAATCCAACCGATATCTTTAAAAGGGCCTTCTGGAAGATCACTCACTGCAACTCCGCAACGCATATCGTCTTTTGATCCTTTTACAGAATGAGGATACAATAAATAATACTTGTTATTTTTATAGATCGCTGTTGGCGCCCACATCCAACCAGAAACTCCCCAAGGAATGTCTTTAGAGTGCAATACCTCTCCATGATCGGTCCAATTGACCATGTCTGTTGATGAAAATGCACGATAACCATCCATGGTATTGTAATTTACTGCATCTTCTGCATCTCGAGAAGTATACATCCACACTTTACCATCTTGCCAAATATGTGCGGACGGATCTGCAGTTCGAATGTGGCGAATTACTGGATTATTATTGGTTATTTCGACTTGCTTTTCTTGTTTGCCTCCGTCGTTTTTAGATGTTTCTTTATTTTGATTTTTACATCTTCCTAAAATAAGACTAACTGTAACAAAAAATACTGCTTTAAAAAATATGCCTTTCATTATAATTTAGCATTAAATGTATAGGTACCAGGTTTTACAATTAATTCTGAATTAACCTTACTGTTACCTATCATCTTTACGTATTCAGACACTTCAAAATTATCTAAAGTTCCTGGCACTACAACTTTTGCACTTGTATTTGGAGGAACAACAATATCTAATTGCAACCTTTTTCCTTTTATCTGCCATGATGATGAAACTTTTCCGTAAGGCGTATGTAAAGTTGCGGAAGCAGTTGTTAAAGGCGCTTTTGGTACAGGCGCAATTCTAATGGTTTTATATCCTGGTTCTAAAGGTGCTATACCAGCAATACGCTCGTACATCCACTCTCCAATGGCACCATAAGCGTAATGATTTAAGCTATTCATACTCATTGGGTTGTAGCCTTCTTTTTTATCATAACTATTCCAACGCTCCCAGATGGTAGTTGCTCCCTGATTGATAGAATAGAACCAAGATGGATAAGTTTCGTTAAAAATTAGTTGATACACTAAATCCGCTCTACCCATATCGTCTAAAACTTTTGATAACAACGGAGTTCCTAAAAAACCTGTACGTAAGTGATAATCTGCATCTTTTAATTTACGCAATAAATGTTCTTGTGCATTTTTTACTTTGTTTTCTGGAAGTAAATCAAAAGCTAAAGCCAATAGGTAAGACGTTTGTGTTTCTGTTACTCCTTTAATTTTTCCGTTACCATCAAAGTATTTTTTATCAAAGGCTTTAGATACTGTTTTGTAAATGGCTTCATACTTTGCTTTTTCTTCCATTTTACCTAGTACATCTGCCGCTTTTGCAGTTAATTTTGCTGAACGTGCAAAAAAAGCAGTTCCTATTAAATTTCTTGAAGTATCTCCAGTATTTTTACCACTTTCTGGATAAGGCTGTAACCAATCGGAAAAAGACATCATATTAGAAATGTGATTTCTTGATTTCTTTTCGTGATGCGCTACCCAGCTCTTCATCATTTCAAAATTATCTTCTAAAAACCCTATATCACCAGTTCGTAAGTATATTTTCCAAGGTATTATCGTAGCTACGTCACCCCAACCAGAACTTGCAATTTTATTCCCTCTTGTATCAGGAACAGTCCAAGGAATAGCTCCGTCATCTAATTGTGCTTCTCGAACACTTTGCAACCAACTCGCCCAAAATTTATATACATCTGCGTTAAACATAGACGTTGGACCAAATACTTGGGCATCTCCTGTCCAACCTAAACGCTCGTTACGTTGCGGACAATCGGTAGGAATATCTAAAAAATTACCTCGTAATCCCCAAACAATGTTACTTTGTAATTGATTCAATTTTTCGTGCGAAGAAGTAAACGTTCCATTTTCATCAAAATCTGAATACAACACAATACCTTTTACCCAATCTTTTTGAGGTTCTTTTGAGATATCAAAACCACTTAATGCTACATAACTAAAACCGTGGAATGTAAATTTTGGTTGATATTCAATTATACCATCTTGAGAAGCTACATAATAGTCTGTAGAATGAGCACTTCTATAATTTTCGGTATAAAAAGTCCCATCTGGCGATAGCATTTCTGCAAATCTAATCTTAAGTGTATCTCCCTTCTTCATTGGTACCTTAAGTAACGGTACACCAACCATATTTTGTTTTAAATTAAAAATTACAGCACCATTCTTTTTGATGATCTCTTTGGGTTCTAATACTATGTTGTTTTTTACAGTAGTATGACGTTTTGGTTCTAATTTTACACGATCTTCAATTTGTACAATCTCTACATTACTCCAACTCTTGTCATCAAATTTGTGGGTTGTCCAATTTGGCATTTCTAAATTCGAATCATAGATTTCTCCATCGTAAATTTCTGCGAATTGCAATGGTCCATTGGTTGTTCCTTTCCAAGATTCGTTAGAAACAATTATTTCTTTTGAACCATCTTCCATTTCTAATTCCAATTGACATAATACTTTTGGAGAAACTGAATTGTCCCAAGGTGTTGTATTCCATAACAATCGACCAGAATACCACCCAGAAGCTAATTCAACTCCAATCGCATTGTTCCCCAATTGTATTAAATTAGTTACATCATAGGTTAAGGTTTCAATACGTTTATCATAGGTTGTAAAACCAGGTGACATTGCATCGTCACTTATATTTTCGCCGTTTATAGACACATCAAAAACTCCTTTGGCTGTAATGTATAATCTAGCAGAGGTTACATCGTTAGACAATTCAAATCCTTTTCGTAAATATTGAGGCTTGTGTATCAATGCTTTTGCTCGTCCTCTAATACTATCTTTAGCTGTGTTTAACCCAACCCATTTGGCTTTCCAATCAGAATTATTTAGTAAACCTAATTCAAAATGATTGATTTTACTCCATTCTGAAACTTCTTTGTCTTGACTCCAATACCTTACCTGCCAATATACTTTTTGTCGAGATTGTAATGCTTTACCATCATATTTAATCCAAACAGACTGGTCTGTTTCTTGTTTTTTAGAATCCCACAAATCTGCATGATCTGGCAACAAATCTGGATTACTTGCCGCTACAATTTGGTAGGCAGATTGACTTACGATTGAGTGATCTACTGGCAGCTTCCATGAAAATGTTGGATTTGCATCATAAAACCCCAATGGATTTTTAAATCCTTCTGAAATGGTTAGCGCTTCAGGTTTTTGTAACGAAGGTTTTTGTTTGCAAGACGTTACTGCAAAACCAACTGATAAGTATATTAATAAAATAAAAATTAACTTAAAATTTACTTTTTTAGTCATCGAAATTTAGTTTGGTTTGAATTTGATAAGTTCCGGCATTTGCGGATAAAACTATACTATTATTATTAGATTTTTTAATTTTTGTATTGGTAAAATTGACTGATTTATTATGAATTAGCAATTCACTTTTTAATGCACCTTTTGGTAAATGTATGTCTGCTGATGTATTTGGCGGAATAACAATATCTAGGGTAAAAGTACTATTTTCTATTTTCCAAGAGGATGACGCTTTACCATAAGGTGTATCTAGACTTGCTGAAGCAGAAGTTAAAAACTTCGTATTGGGAACTGGCGCTATTTTCAGTTTTTTATAACCTGGTTCTAAAGATGAAAGTCCTGCAATACGTTCGTACATCCACTGCCCAATAGCGCCATAAGCATAATGATTTAAACTATTCATACTTAACTCATTATACCCTTCTTGTTTGCTGTAGCTGTTCCAACGCTCCCACATGGTTGTTGCACCTTGGTTTATAGAGTAAAACCATGACGGATAGGTTTCTTTAAATAAGATTTGATACATCAAATCTATTTCTCCCATATCATCTAAAACCTTTGGTAAAATTGGAGTACCTAAAAAACCAGTCCCTAAATGATTATCTGCTTTTTTAAGCGTTTCTAACAAATGGGTTTGCGCTTTTATTTTAATTTCTGGTGATAATAAGTCGAAATATAGAGCTAACAAATAACTAGTTTGTGTTTCTTTACCATTCTTGACTTTTCCAGTTTCATCAAAAAAAGTATTTTCAAAAACTTTAGAAATAGATTGGTATAAATTATAATACTCTTTTTCTTCCTTTTCGTATCCTAAAACACCTGCCATTTTAGAAACTAAATGAGAAGAATGTGCAAAATGAGCAGTAATGATTAGTTCTTTTGAAGTATCCCCACTATTTCCACTTTTCCCTTTTCTAGATGGGTAAGGTTGCAGCCAATCACCAAAAGCAGGCATTTTTGGGATAAACGCTTTGTCTTCAACCTTTGATTGATAAAAACCGACCCACTTTTTTGCGGCTTCAAAATTCTCTTCCAATACACTTTTATCTCCTGTAATATTATAAATATTCCATGGGATAATTACAGCGGCATCTCCCCAACCAGGACTGGCCCTATTAATCTGAAGGACATCTGGGACAACCCAGGGTACCAATCCATTTTTGTGTTCTGACTGACTCTCTCGTAAACTTTGTAACCAAGCAGTCCAAAAAGAATGTACAGCATAATTGAACAATGCCGTGGGTGCAATTACTTGAGCATCACCTGTCCAACCTAACCGTTCATCTCGTTGTGGACAGTCTGTAGGAATATCAAAAAAGTTTCCTCGTAAACCCCAAGTGATATTACTTTGCAATTGATTTAACTTATCATGAGACGATGTAAACGTTCCGTTTTTCTCGAAATTTGAGTGTTGTACGAGACCTTGCACCCAACTTTCATTTGGTTTTTCTGAAGGATCAAAACCGGATAATTCTACATATTGAAATCCGTGGAATGTAAATTTTGGAGTATACTCTATCATTCCATTTTTTGATGCAATGTAATAGTCTGTAGATTTTGCTGAACGATAATTGGTTGTATAAAAAGTACCGTCTTTTAACAACATTTCAGAAAAACGAATTGTTAAGGTATCTCCTTTTCTCATCGGTACTTTTACCCTTGGTACTCCAACTATATTTTGCTGCAAATTAAAACTGGCTTTGTTATCTCCTGTTGCAACCAATTTCGCTTGATCAATTATTGTTTTTGTCTTAACTGTATGATGCCTTTTCGGCGCTAATTTTACAGTGTCTTCAATACCAGCAGTTTCTACTAGCCTCCAGTCATTATCTTTAAAATCTGATGTTTTCCAATCGGGTAATTCAAAATTTGCATCATATACTTCGCCATCATAAATACTCGCTAAGCGTATTGGTCCATTTGTGGTACCTCTCCAACTATCGTCAGACAAAACCATTTGTTTTGAACCACTTTTCAAAGTAATTTCTAACTGACATAGTACTTTGGGCGATGAAAACTTTTTATACAATGCTTTTCCTCTACTAATTCTTCCAGAATGCCAACCAGAAGCCAACTCTACAGCAATGGCATTTTTCCCTTTTTTCAATAATTGAGTTACATCGTATGTCAACGTTTCAATACGATGATTGTAAGGTGTCCAACCAGGAGACATCACATCATCACTAATATCTTCTCCATTTAAATGGGCGTCAAAAACACCTTTTGCTGTAATGTATAATTTAGCAGATAAGACCTCTTCTTCTAACTCAAAAATTTTTCTCAAATATTGAGGTCTATGCTTTAAAAAATTACGAACACCTCTAATGTTGGCTTTTGCTGTATTTAAACCCACCCATTTCGCTTTCCAATCTGTATTTTTCAAAAGACCTATTTCAAAATGATTGATTTCACTCCATGCTGAAACACTTCCATTTTGATTCCAATAACGCACTTGCCAATATGCTTTTTGACGAGATTGTAATTGTTGACCTTTATATTTTATAAAAGTGGATTGCTCACTTTCTTGTTTTTTAGAATCCCATAAATCTGGATTATTAAGCAATAAATCCTTGGATGATGCTACAATAATCTGATAAGATGACTGAGAAAGAACGTTTTTGGAAATGGGTAATTTCCATGAAAAAGAAGGCGTAGCATTGTAGAAACCTATTGGGTTTTTGAAACCTTCGGAAATTGATAATTCATAGGGTTTTTGAATATGATGAGCCTCACAACAAAATAGAATAGCCAAAAACGATAATAAACAAAATCTTATTGAAAATGAATTTAAATTTATAGTCAATGTAATATTTTTTTCAGTTACTTTTATAGAAAGCAATATCTGACTATTTTACAATATTACTGTCCTGTTCTATACTGAAAAAAAATTGTAAAATCTCTTTTCTAACATTTACGAATATTGATTATTACTTAATTATAAGTTTTATTACCTATTTCAACCTTTACAACTTATAAACTGGATTTTCATTTTATAGGCAAGTTTTTATGCTATATGTTATTTTAGTCCTTTTGTATATATAGTAACGTCCCTGGATATCCTTTTGGTACGTTAGATAATTTTTTATGAGGTGATTTTCGTATTTCTTTTTTAGAAACAAACGTATATTTTATATCATATGTTTTAAGCCGCTCTTCTAT
>Ga0209653_1003307_pt1 | contig 11100 bp, 12 predicted proteins | sample SaaInl6LU_22_DNA_FD_184644 | JGI IMG/M metagenome (GOLD analysis project Ga0209653, IMG submission 184644) | Marine microbial communities from expanding oxygen minimum zones in the Saanich Inlet - ESP_116LU_22_DNA (SPAdes) (version 2) | ecosystem: Environmental > Aquatic > Marine > Intertidal... | reverse complement strand
TAAAAACATTCTATCCAAACCAATAGAAGTTTCTACTACATAAGGTACATAGCTTTTGTTCTCTTCATGGTCAAAATACTGTAATTTCTTTCCTGAAAATTTTTCATGTTGACTCAAATCAAAGTCAGTTCTTGAGTGAATTCCTTCCAATTCTTTAAATCCGAAAGGAAATTGAAACTCAATATCTGCGGCTGCATCAGCATAATGTGCTAACTTATCATGGTCGTGAAAACGATAATTCTCTTCTCCCATTCCTAAGCTCAAATGCCATTGTAAACGTGTCTGTTTCCATTGTTCATACCACTCTTTTTGAGTTCCTGGCTTCACAAAAAACTGCATCTCCATTTGTTCAAACTCACGCATTCTAAAAATAAATTGTCTGGCAACAATCTCGTTTCGAAACGCTTTACCCGTTTGTGCAATTCCGAATGGAATTTTCATACGACCAGTTTTCTGTACATTTAAGAAATTTACAAAAATACCTTGAGCCGTTTCTGGACGTAAATATACTTGTGTAGAATTTTCTGCAGAAGCACCAATTTTAGTCCCAAACATAAGGTTGAATTGCTTTACCTCTGTCCAATTTTTAGAACCTGTTAGAGGATCTGTGATACCCAGTTCTTCTATTAACGTTTTGACATCAGCTAAATCTTCATTTTCTAAAGACGAACCCATTCTAGCTAAAATAGTGTCGATTTTTTCTTGATACCCTAAAACTCTTCCATTAGTTGCTAAAAATTCTCCTTTGTCAAATGCATCTCCAAAACGCTTTGCTGCTTTGGCAACTTCTTTGTTAATTTTTCCTTCTATTTTAGCACAATAGTCTTCTATTAAAACATCTGCTCTGTAGCGTTTTTTAGAATCTTTATTATCAATTAGTGGATCGTTAAATGCATCTACGTGCCCTGATGCTTTCCATGTTGTTGGATGCATCAAAATTGCTGCATCAATTCCTACAATATTTTCGTGCATCTGCACCATTGCTTTCCACCAATATTCCCTGATATTTTTCTTTAACTCGACTCCATTCTGAGCATAATCATACACAGCACTTAAACCATCATAAACTTCTGATGATTGAAATACATAACCGTATTCTTTTGCGTGCGATAATACTTTTTTAAACTGATCTTCTTGTTTTGCCATAATGGGCGTAAAAATAATTTATTTATTGTATATAAAAATATACTTTTACTAAAATTACTGAAAAGAAAAATTGCTATGCTACTAGATTTTAAAAGTCTGGTTAATCTCTTTTACCCAAAACTTTGCATTAATTGCAACAATCAATTGTTAAAAAGTGAACAATTGTTATGCATATTTTGTAGGCATGATTTACCCATAACAAACTTTAATGGGATCCAAAAAAATAAGGTGTACAAAACTTTAGATGAAAGAATTGCTATAGAAGGGGCTTTATCTTTGTTATACTTTAGAAAAAACGGGATTACACAAAAATTAATTCACAATTTAAAATATAGAAATAACGAAACTATAGGGGTGTTTTTTGGAAATTGGATTGGAGTATTTTGTTCAGACAATAAGCTATTTACAAACATAGACTACATAATTCCTGTACCTATTGATAAAGAACGTTTAAAAAAAAGAGGATACAATCAACTAACTAAATTTGGACAGCAATTAAGCAATCATTTACAAAAACCTTTCATTGAAAATCAATTGATAAAAATACAGAAGTCTAAAACACAAACTTTTAAAAGAAGATTAGATCGATTTGTAGATTTAGAAAAAAATTTTAAACTTAACGACACTTCTTTCATGAAAAATAAGCGGGTTTTATTAATTGACGATGTAATTACTACAGGAGCTACTCTAGAAGCATGTACTAGACAATTATTAAAAGCAAAAAACTGTAAAGTTAGCATCTTAACAATTGCTTTTACTGAGTAACTTTTTATGATTTATAAATAAAAAATTAGTTGTTACTTTGTAAAAAATATAAGTAATGAAACATCGCTTTGTTAAATCATTCTTTTTTTTAATAACTATTTTGTCTTTTTCCTTTTGTGCAAAAACAGGTAGCCCAGAAGGTGGCCCAAAGGATGAAATTCCTCCTTTATTTGTTGCCTCTACTCCGCCTTATAAAACTACTAATTTTGATAAAAATGTGGTGAAATTAAATTTCAGTGAGTACATCAAACTAAAAGATTTAAACAAACAACTTATTGTTTCACCTCCTTTAAAAAATCCACTATCTATTTTTCCTCAAAATACTGCAACTAAAAAATTAAAACTAGAAATCTTAGATACTTTAAAACCAAATACAACCTACATATTTAATTTTGGTGATGCAGTGACAGACAATTCGGAAGGAAATGTTTTAGAAGCATTCAAATACGTTTTTTCTACAGGAAATTATATAGACTCTTTAACAACCTCTGGAAATGTAAAAGACGCGTTTTTACGAGAAACTCCAAAAAAAATAAACGTTTTACTATACAAATTAGACAGTACTTATAATGACTCTATTGTATACAAAAAGAAACCCTATTATGTAGCAAGCACTTTAGACTCTACCGCATTTAATTTCTCTAATTTAAAAGAAGGCAACTATAGAGTTTTTGCTTTAAAAGAAGAGATTAACGATTACATTTTTAGTCCAGATCTTGAAAAAATTGGTTTTTTAGCTGACACCATTTCTTTACCTAAGGATAGTATAATAAAAAAACAAATTGTACTATTTAAAGAAAAAAAACCGTACCGATTTAGACGCGCCAAAGAAGTCTCTAAGGGAAAAATTCAATTCGGATTTGAAGGAGAAAATATAGACTTTACAGTTAAATTGCTTTCCTATACAACAGGAAAATTTAAAAGCTTTTCAAAATTTGAGAAAGGTAAAGACACCTTAAATTATTGGTTTACTCCTTTTGAAGCAGACTCTTTACTTTTTAGTATCAAAAATGCTAATTTTTTGGATACTGTAACAGTGAATCTAAAGAAACAGAAGATAGACTCTTTAAAAACATTTGCTAGTATTGGTAATATTTTACACTTGAGAGATACTTTTTACTTAAATACTAACAACCCTTTACTTAGTATAGATACTACAAAAATTAGCCTGACAGATAAAGACACTTTATCAGTTTCTTTTAAAACATATGAATCAAAAAAAGAGAATAAATTTGGAATTCTTTTCAATCTAAAACCTAACCAAAAATACAATATAACTTTACTACCAGGATCTTTTAAAGATATATACAACATTAAAAATGACACGCTAAACTTTAAATTTACCACAAAAGATATTGAGGATTATGGTAGAATAACGTTAAATATTGTTTCTGAAATAACAGATAATATTATTCTTGATTTAATTGAAAACGACAAAAAAGAAAAGATTGTAGAACGTGTTTTTCTTAACAAATCTAAAGAAGTTGTTTTCGATTTGTTAGAGCCAAAAAAGTATGGGGTTAGAGCGATAATCGACAGCAACAAAAATAACAAGTGGGATACTGGGGATTATCTAAAAAACCTCCAACCCGAAAAAATCATTTACTTTAACACAATTCTAGAATTAAGAGCTAACTACTATTTAAATGAGACGTTTACATTGAAAAAATAAACTCATTTTTATATTGTAATTGACTATTACTATATCTAGTTAAGATGGAATAATGACGAAGCTAGATACACTCTAAACCTTTAGTGAAAAACTACGTCAGAGCAATAATTTCAACTTACAAAGTCTTACTGAAGTAACTAAAAGCAATTTACCTAAAGTTGAACAATTAGAATATTGAGAGGTTGCTTACTATTTACAAACCAAATAAAAAGTGAGTACCATTTACCAGCCTTACAAAACTACATGAACTAAAATAAGCATCGTAATAGATCTTTTTGTTGTGATAGAGGTTAGCTCTTTTTTAAAAATTTTAGCAAAATAATAAAGTATTAGAAAAACACTACGGTTACCTAGCTCAACATTAAATGTTATACAACTGTCAAATTAAAGGAAAAAAACACAACTGTTTCTCAAAACACTAACAACGAATAATTAGTAAATTTTCAATGGAGTTTAGTGTATCGTTTTTAAAAAAGGCTAGAGTTAACACTAGCCTTTTTTATTTAAATCGAAACCATTTTTTTTATAGAACGGATAATTCCATAATGAACACCTTCATGAAAATTATTAAATGCGACCGCTCTTTCAAAAGAAGTCAACTCAAAACCAGTACTTGTTGAATACGCTGTATAGTTTACAAAAATACCAGCTTCGAAATCCTCTTCTAAAGTATCTGGTAGCCCTATTAACAATTCTTTGACTTCATCAAATTCTTCTACTGTAAAAGCTTCTAATGGCTTAGTTCCTTTTCTATATTTTTCAATCAAATCATCGTCACATAAACAATCTAAACCCGAAAGCTTATATAATAGCAATTGTTGAGTAACCACTATGTGTGCAACATTCCATGAAATATTATTTACAAATCCATCTGGTATAGTATGCAATTGCTCCATAGAAAGACCTTCTATTTCTTTCAATACAAGTTCTCTTGATTTTCTTAAAACATCAAATTGTGTTTTCATTTTTATGTGTAATTTTGGATGATAAATATACTTTATAATAATGAAAAAAGCGTACTATTTAAAAACTTGTAACACTTGTAATCGTATTTTAAAAGAAGTTCACACAGAGGGTTTTGAATTACAAGAAATTAAAAATAATCCTGTTACAGCAGCACAATTACAAGAAATGTATTCGTTAACAAATAGCTATGAGGCGCTTTTTAATAAAAGAGCACGTTTATACAAATCGGAAGGGTTAACAGATAAACATTTAACTGAAAATGACTTTAAAACACTACTTTTAAAAGAATACACCTTTTTAAAGCGACCTGTTTTTATACTTGATAATAAGATCTTTGCTGGCAACAGTAAAAAAACAATAACAGCGTTAAAAGAAATTCTTTAATTGCTACTGTTTTCAGTATTTTTACAGTCTAAAATAACATAACATCTATTAGAACTATGTTTTCAAAAAAAGCCAATACAATTTTTGATAGGGCAATAAAAACCTATAAAACCAATTCAGCCATAGAGCAGAAATGCGACAACCCTTTTGATAAAAACAAAGATTTACTTTCTTTTTTATTGTTTGAAAAATGTTGGATAGACGCAACGCAATGGGCTTATGAAGATGTAATTAGAGATCCTAATATCAATGCAACAGACGCATTAGTTTTAAAGCGAAAAATTGATGCTTCAAACCAAGTAAGGACAGATACTGTAGAATTTATAGATGGCTATTTTTTAGAAAAGTACAAAGATGTTTCTATTGAAACAAATGCTAAAATAAACTCCGAAAGTCCTGCTTGGGCAATTGATCGTTTATCAATTTTAGCTTTAAAAATTTACCACATGCATTTAGAAACAGTGAGAGAAGATGCTAGTGAAACTCACAAAGGAAATTGTAAAAAAAAGCTGGATGTTTTATTAGAACAAAGGACAGATTTATCAACTGCCATTGATGATTTATTGGATGACATTGCCAATGGACACAAATATATGAAAGTATACAAACAGATGAAAATGTATAATGATGACGAATTGAATCCAGTGTTAAGAGCAAGTAAAAAATAATTAATTTGCAAACAAAAACAAAGAAGCTTTTGGTAATTCGATTGTCTGCAATGGGTGATGTTGCCATGACAATTCCTGTATTAAAAGCTATATTAACTCAAAATAAAAACCTACAAATTACTATTTTAACACGTGCCTTTTTTATTCCTATTTTTAAAGAACTTCCCGGTGTCTCTATAATTACGATAGATACCGAAAACAAACATAAAGGCATTGCTGGTTTATACAAATTATACAAAGCATTAAAAAAAGAACGTTTTTTTGCTATTGTAGATTTACACAATGTACTGCGAACGAATATTTTAAAACTCTTTTTTTTTGGAAAAAATTTCTATCAGATAAATAAGGGCAGACAAGAAAAAAAGGACCTTATTTCTGGTAAAAAGAAAGTACAATTACAAAGCACACACGAAAGATATGCTGCAGTTTTTAAAAAAATAGGATTAACAGCAGAAATTGAAAATCCTACTTTTTTAGAAAAACAGCCGCTTCCTAAAGAAATAGTTGCTTTTTTTAAAAACAAAAGTACTAAGCAACTTATTGGTATTGCTCCTTTTGCGGCACATAAAGGAAAAATATATCCTCTAAAGCAATTAAAGATTGTTATCGAAAAAATAAGTAAAAACCATACAGTCCTTTTATTTGGAGGAAAAAATGATGCAACTCAACTAGAACAACTAGTCATAAATGAAAATATTTTTTCTATTGCAGGCAAACTAAATTTCACAGCAGAATTACATACAATTTCCAATTTAGACTTGATGCTTTCCATGGATTCTGGGAACGGACATTTGGCAGCAAATTATGGAGTAAAAGTATTGACTATTTGGGGTGTTACACATCCTTTTGCTGGTTTTGCTCCTTTTAACCAACCAATAGGGTATGCTTTAACACCAGACTTGAATCAATTTCCAAAAATACCAACTTCTATTTACGGAAACACCTATCCTAAAGGTTACGAAAACGCTGCTGGAAGTATATCTCCAGAACAAGTTGTTAAAAAAATTGAAAAAGCTCTGAAAAACTAAGCAAACTTTCGTTCAATAATTTCTATAAATCGAGTTTCCATTTCTTTTTGATTAGACCAATCGTAATCAGGTTTTACCATTTTACTAATAAATTTTTTAGCTTCTTTTTCAGTTTTAAAGGTATTCAATTGAGAAACTACCCTATTGTAATCTTCTTGACTGCCATTAAAAAGATGTTTTACAAATGCAATACGGTCATTCAATCCAATATTTACAGACGCAAATAATTTATCATTCAAAGATTTTTGTACAGGCTCATCAAACAAACTTGCTGCTACGTCAACAGCAAGAGTATCTTGCAGCTCTTCTTCTAATGTAGTTTGTATTGTTTTTGGTTTTAATACTTCTTTTTCAGAAGTAATTATTGTTTTGGCATCAACAGTAGATGCTATTTCACTTTTTAATGTGGGTGGCTCTGCTTTTAGATCTGACTCAGTATTTTCCTCTGGTTTTTTAGAAAAAATAATTTCTTCCAATTCATCAAAAGGCTGTTCTATTATTTCTTGAGCAGGTAACTTGATGTCAACTTTTTGCGCTTCAATTTCCTTTTGCTTAGTTACTGTTTTTTTGTCACCAATTTCAGTACCCGCTTCTTTTTGGCTTATTGCATTTTCTAATGTTTCTCTTAAATCTTCTTTAGAACTTTCTAAACTTGGTGTTGTGCTTACATACTCTTCTAAAAAAGCAAGTACCGCTAATTTTTCATGTAACTCAGCAGCCTTTTGCTTTAAAACAAATATATCTTCCTTATTTTTTAAGGTTAAAATCTCGTGAGCCAAACTCATTAAATCTGTAGCTAGTCTTTTGTGCATAAGTTCTATCTTAGTATTGATTTTTACTAGTTATTATTACTAAATTTGTTATTCATTAAATAATAACTGCGATAAATTTAATGCCTAAAATTACAAAATGTTTCTCGAAAATACCGTAAATCATACAGAACAATTTGGTTGGATAGAAGTTATTTGTGGTTCTATGTTTTCTGGTAAAACTGAAGAACTCATTAGGCGTTTAAAAAGAGCACAGTTTGCCAAACAGCGTGTAGAAATTTTTAAACCAACTGTAGATATTCGTTATGATAATGATGAAGTTGTTTCTCATAACGATACTAGAATTCGTTCTACACCAGTTCCAGCATCTTCCAATATTCGTTTACTAGCTAACAATGTTGATGTTGTTGGCATTGATGAAGCACAGTTTTTTGATGATGAAATTGTTGCCGTTTGTAACGATTTGGCCAATAGAGGCATTCGTGTAATTGTTGCTGGTTTAGATATGGACTTTAAAGGAAACCCTTTTGGTCCAATGCCTGCTTTAATGGCTACTGCAGAATATGTAACCAAAGTGCATGCTGTCTGTACAAGAACGGGGAATTTAGCCAATTATAGTTTTAGAAAAGCAATGAATGATGATATTGTAATGTTAGGTGAAAATCAAGAATATGAGCCTTTGAGTAGAGCTGCTTTTTATAAAGCCATGCAAGAAGACCGAAAAAAAAACTAACAAATGTTACTTTTAAAAAAAAATTGAAGTAAGTTTCAAAATAAATGAACAACAACGTTACAACTTTAGAGATTGATGGAAATGCATTACTCCACAATCTGAATTATTTTAAAAAGAAACTAAAGCCAGAAACTAAGATTTTAGCTGTTGTAAAAGCATTTGGTTATGGCAGTGATGGAGTTCAGATTGCACGTTTTTTAGAAAAAAAAATAGACTATTTTGCGGTTGCTTATGCTCTAGAAGGTATTGCATTAAGAAAAGCTGGTATTGAAACCCCAATCCTAGTTTTACATCCACAAATACAAAATTTAAATTCGATTATTGACTTTAAATTAGAGCCTAATTTGTACAATTTTAAAATATTTACTTCTTTTTTGCAACTTGCAGGAGATCGTTTATTAATAAATTACCCTATCCATATTAAATGTAACACAGGTTTGAATCGTCTTGGGTTTAAGCGTACAGATATTCCTGAAATTATATCATCGTTAACAACAAACAATCATATAAAAGTCCAATCCCTTTTTTCTCATTTAGCAGCTAGTGAAGATGTAAATGAAGAAGAATTTACTACAAATCAAATTAATAATTTCACTAACATCGTTCAGCAGTTTTACAAGCAGCTTGGTTATAAACCAATGGCACATCTTTTAAATACTTCTGGAGTGATCAATTATCCAGACGCTCAATTTGATATGGTTAGAACTGGTATTGGTCTATATGGTTTTGGAAACGACGAAGACGAAACTAAACAATTAAAAAATACACATAATTTAAAATCTATCATCTCTCAAATACACCTAATACAACCGGGTGAAAGTGTTGGTTATAATAGAGCATTTATAGCTAATAAACCTACTAAAACAGCAACAATTCCAATAGGGCATGCTGATGGGTTATCAAGAAAAATGGGGAATAAAAAATACAACGTGACCATAAAAGGACAAAAAGCCCCAATTGTAGGTAATGTTTGCATGGATATGATAATGGTAGATGTTACCAATATCGACTGTTATGAAGGTGACAAAGTTGTTATTTTTAACACTCAAAAAGACGTATTGAAAATTGCAACATTATCTGAAACGATTTCTTACGAAGTATTAACAGGAATTTCTACCCGTGTTAAAAAAGTATTGAATCAATAGAGGTATGATCATCATAGGTTTACATACGACACCAATACATATAAAATAGGAGCATTTAGAGAATATAAACCCTTGCATTGGAGAAATACCTTAATAAATATTGAAAACACAAATACACCATAAAAACTCTCAAGAACAGTTTGTAAATAAATTGACTAATGACTCCCTTTATTTTGTTTTAAAATCTTTACAAAGAGGGCTCTATCAATTTCTTGAGCACCTAAACTTGCTAAGTGACTATTATAAACTTGGCAATCTATTAAACGATAATTCTTTCTAGTAGCTAAGTAAATAAAAGCTAGTTTAGATGTGTTTGATCGTTTACTAAACATGCTTTCTCCACAAAAAACTCCATTAACTTCAACACCATATAAACCCCCAACCAATTTATTTTCTTTCCAAACTTCTATAGATTTTGCAATCCCTTTTTTATGTAAACTGATATATGCCTTTTCCATATCATTCGTAATCCATGTACCCAAATTATCATTTCTTTTTATGGTTTTACACTGAAAAATAACCTCTTCAAAAGCATTGTTTTCTGTTATTCTGTAAGAACTATCTTTCAGAACCTTTCGCATAGATTTTGAAATTTTTATTTGATTAGGGAATAAAACCATTCGTTGTACCGGACAATACCAAACTATTGGTTCTCCTTCAGAAAACCATGGGAAAATTCCATTTTTATACGCATAGACTAGTCTATCAGTAGATAAATCTCCACCTAAAGCAATAATACCCTCCTTAGAAGTAAAATCGTAAGGAGGAAATTGGATGTCTTCTGTTAACCAAAACATAAAATTAGCTTTTAAGCAAAGTTATTAAAATCACAAAAAACAGTTAATGCAATTCAAAAAAAGCTTTAAACTAACTTAGAGTTAGTACTTTTATAGTAATTATTAAAATTAGTAGGCTGTACAGCATGAAAAAAATTGGGAGAAAAAAAAGAGAGAAAACAAATGCTAAAAAAGCATATTTGATACACAATTACTACTCTAGAACTGGTTTTTACATGTTTATTTGGGAAAGCTTAAAAAAAGCGTTTATACCATTATTAATGATTGTAATTGCATTATTTTTAATTAACCGTTACCTATTTAACATTAATAATGGGTTAGAATACCTCACTGAAATTTTACCCAAGACAGGTATTTTTTCATTTTTCTTTATATCAGAAACCTTATTAGGCCTAGTTCCTCCAGAGATTTTTATAGCATGGTCTAAAAAAACAACTGATCCAATAATAAATTTAACAATACTTGCCACCTTATCTTACTTTGGAGGATTACTTTCTTACTTTATTGGGAAATGGGCATTGAAAATTAAATCTATAAAACTGTATTTAGAAGTTAAAATGGCAAAACATTTAAAAAACACCAGCAAATGGGGAGGTTTTTTAATTTTAGTTGGTGCTTTACTACCAATACCATTTTCAATTTCTTGCATGACTGCTGGTATGATACGTTACTCCTTTAAAAAAGTAGTTTTATTTGGCTTATTTCGTTTTATTCGTTTTGCAATTTATGCTTGGGCAATATTTAAAGTAGTAGATTCGCAGTATGGGATTAACTAATAATGATATTTTTAAAAAGTTACGGGTAGCTCACAAATTACGTGACACAGATATTATAGAGATTTGTGCTCTAGTAGATTTTAAAGTAACTAAAAGTGAAATTGGTGCTATCTTTAGAAAAGAAGACCATCCAAAATATATGGAGTGTGGAGATCAATTTCTTCGTAATTTTTTAAATGGACTAATTATTCATCTTCGCGGACCAATGCCTGCTAAGAATAAATAATTGTTATATTACGCTACATAGATA
>Ga0209653_1003305_pt1 | contig 11109 bp, 12 predicted proteins | sample SaaInl6LU_22_DNA_FD_184644 | JGI IMG/M metagenome (GOLD analysis project Ga0209653, IMG submission 184644) | Marine microbial communities from expanding oxygen minimum zones in the Saanich Inlet - ESP_116LU_22_DNA (SPAdes) (version 2) | ecosystem: Environmental > Aquatic > Marine > Intertidal... | reverse complement strand
TCTGAACAACCGGGTCTTGTAACTGTCTTGGGTCACGAGCCTCTACCATAAAAGGCGAAAAGTAATCTGCTAAGAAAACGTGCTTTCCATCTTTTCTTCTAGGTGTTGCACTGATACCAATCTTAATCTTAGCATTAAGGGAATTAAGAGCTGTTGAAAACATCTCAGCAGGGCATAGATGAGCTTCGTCTACGAGTATCATAGAAAAGCGTTCTGCTAACTCATCTCTACGGTTATAAACTGACTTATAAATACCAACAGTAATATCTTGAATATCACACAGACCGTCTCCTACACGACCTATTTTAGCAGTAGGTATTTGTCGTTCTAGTTCCTCAATCCATTGTCTGAATAGAAGTTTAGTGTGCACAAGAACAAGTGTTTTAGTTTTATTACGAGAGATAATTTCGCACCCTGTAAAAGTTTTACCCCAGCCACAAGGTGCTTGAAGTAATCCTGATCTAGCTCTACCCCGCTTAAAAAATTTATCTACTACTTCTGATTGTTCCCAACGAAGAGTTCCTATAAAATTTAGATCTGCATCTGTTTGCTCAAATCGTCTGTGGTCCTCTATTTCATCCCACTCAAGTTTATGATAAGAGTTTGAGGGGACTATGTAGTAATCTTCATCTTCTGATATTGTTGATAGAAACTCATCTCCGTTATCATACGTATAAAGAGATAAAAGTAAATCTTCATCAAATACATCATCTTTTTTGATATATATTTTATCTGATAAATATATCTTTTTAACTTTTGCTTTTTTCATTTTCTCTCTGAGATATTAAATTACGTAAAGCAGTAGATGAGAATCTATGATCACGTTTATTATAATATATCTCTATTCCTCTCTGACTACAGATTGCCCTACCTGTAAAAGTTTTTTGTTTATACTCTTCGCCTATAATTCTTATATCTATGTTATAAGTTTGAAGCACATCTTCCAAATCTTTTTCTGTAGCATAAGGTATAATTTCATCTACATATTTTACAGCAGATAACTGAATATATCTTTCTACTATAGATTGTATAGGCTTATTTTTATTAGCTCTGTCCACGCTTGGGTCAATCTGTAAAGCACATATTAGATAATCACACTGAGTTTTGGCCTCTCTTAACATTTGTATATGGCCTGCATGTAATAAATCAAATGTAGATGCAGTTATTCCTACTTGCATTATATCCTCATAAATGGAATGTTTTTTGTATCATAAGAGAACTCTCTTAAATACCACTCGTCTTCTACTTTAACTAGAGTAGCATAAATATCTTCTTTTAGCTCTAATGTCTCGTGCGTAGGAACTTCAAATGGATAAGATATATTTTTAACCCATATTAGGTTATCATTTACTTTTACTATTCTATGGCAATAAGATTTAACAGTCATAGGTTTAGCTAAATCAAATGGTGTAGCTTCGCAATCCATTCCCCACTTAGCTTTAGAATATATTAATTCCTGCAAGTTTTTACAGGTAAAGTCAAATTTTAGTCTATGGTCTAAACTTGCAAGCCTAGCAAAGTAGTCACCTTCAATAGATTTGTCATCTACTGTTTCAAGATGTCCTATATAAGTTCTTTGTACGTAAATTTTTTCTAAATCATATTTTACTTGATAAGGGCGCTGTTTTAAGCCAAAAAAGGGAAATTTAATTCCAGTAAACTTATTCATCGTTTCTTTCTAAGTTTTCTATTTTTCCTAAAGAGATTTAACATTTTTTCTAGCTTAACAGCTTTTGTAACCCGTCTTCTTTGACGGGCGTAAAAAGATTTAGCAATGTTTCTAGCTTTTCCTTCACCTTTTTCCAACATTAATTCCTCCCTATAATTCAGTAAGTTCTCCCCAGCTTGGTCCTACTTCAAAGTCTACCTTAATAGGACATCCTGGAATTGATAATCCACGATCTGTTTGAATACAACGACGTGCATTTTCTATATATGTTTCTACTAAATCTTCTCTAACCTCAGACACAATTGAGTCATGTACAACAGTAAAGGGTTTGATATCATCAGAGTAGTTATTATCTTCAATCCACTTTACTAAATCAATCACACCTAGAATGTTAATATCAGAGGCAACTGACTGAACTAAAAAGTTAACACCTGAACGAATAGCATGTTGAGAAACACCACGATTAGGAGATTTAGCTTCTGGTAGTCTGCGTTTACGACCAAAGAAAGAATAGATAAAGGCATGATTTTCAATTTGTTTGTTAGAACCATCAATAAACTTTTTGAGTGATTTAGCCTCATTAAAGTACTTTTGAATAAACTGCTTTGATTGAGCAGTTGTTATCTCTTCTCCAGCTTTTGCATCTTTATTTACTGTTTCAGCAATTTTTGCAGGACCTGCTTGGTACATAATACCGAAGGTTATAGCTTTGGCGTATTGTCTCTCGTTCGGGTGGATCTTCTTAACCTGGTTAACCTCCTCTGGGAGATTGAACATCTGTTTCGCAACATACGAGTGAAAGTCAAGTTTGTCAATAAAAGCTTTCTGTAGAAACTGGTCTCCAGATAGCATAGCTGCGTAGTACACTTCTGCAGTACCAAGGTCACATTGTACGATCTTGTACCCCGGTCTAGCTTTAAATAGCTTTTTAATATCTTTGTTATCTCGTGGAATGTTTTGGTAGTTGAGATTACCACTAGAAGATAAGCGACCAGAGGTGGTACCATGAATATTGAAACCGCTTCTAAGCCTTCCGTCATTGTCTACTCCGTTCCTAATATTAGAAATATACGTTCCAGCCATTTTTGACTTTTCACGTAGTTCTAATACAGCCTCTGATAAAGGGTGGCCAAGATTCTGTAGAACTTCTTTGTCTACAGACCAAGCACCTGTATCAGTCTTTTTTGTAGGCTTTAGTTTAATTATATTGAAAAATAAATCTCTAAGTTGTGCTGTAGAGTTTGGATTGAATGTTTTTTCATATACACGCTCAAAACGTTGTACTGCTTCGTGATTATTAATTTCTTCTAAACATTCTTCAACATCAATCTGATACTGTTCTGCAAGCCAGTCTACTTGTTCTACATTGATCGGTCCGCCGTTCTTCTCAAGTGTTTTCATAGCATGAGTTGCTGGCATTAAGATAGTATTATACAGACGAGTAAACTCCTCGCTTTTTTCTACAAGTGGCTTGAATTTACCATATAGTTGAAAAGTTGCATCAGCATCTTTACAAGCATAGGGAGCAAGAATATCACTAGGAAGCATACCATAGTTGAAGTCAGCTAGTTTAACCTTATTTTTTCTAGCCCATGATTTTTTATACTCATCAAGCTCACGTTCATAATCCCCTAGATCAGTGAATCTAAGTGCTAGAGGTTTAAGACCGTGCGTGCCTACTGACTCTTCAAGACAGTAGTGTAAAAGCATAGTGTCTTCATACTTAGGAAATTCAAATCCCATTTCAGTTTCCATAAAGTTTGTATCAAACTTTGAGTTATGAAAGATGCATAACTTAGTTTTAAATAAGTCATGAAACCACTGTTTATGCTTTTCAACAATATCAACTGACACATAAATACCTTGATGTGGACGAGTTGACATAGCAATACCTAGAATAGATCCTGTATGAGGTGACACAGATGTAGTCTCAATATCCACTACAATCTTTTGTGCATCATCAAACTGATCTTTATATTGTTGGAACTGCTCTTCAGTTTCCACAAAGCAATAGTCTTTTTCTACCTTTTCTCCGATACCTTCACCGGATAGTAGTTTTGGAATCTGTGAGAATGCTTTTTTGATTTCGTCTTCAAGCTGTGGTTTAATAATAGTGATGTTAGGGTGCATGATAGGTAGATACTTTTTCTCAATAAACACACCATTGTATTTTTGAATACCTGTCATGCCTGCTACATACTTAAGTGAGTCTGCTCCAATAGGGCAAAGAATTTTATACCCATCAAGTTCTGACATTTCCATATCAATATCTTTCTTGAGGATTTTTTCTTTCTTACCAGAGTGTAGGTATTTTACATCATACTCTACATCTTTTAAATATTTATTGATTACTTTGTTTGCGTCTTTTTCAATTGCGCTTGCAAATACAAAACATACATCACTCACTGTTTTCTTCCTTTTCAATCATCTTCTTTAATAGATCTACCATAGCATATTCTAATAACTTGCCTTTAGTTTCTTCATCCATTTCTAATTCAACAATTGCAGAACCATCTTCTTGTTCTTCAAACTTGGTTACTTTTATATCTTTTGTCATCTTATATACTCCTTTGCTTGAATTAAGTTTATATCGCCTGGATCTGTTCCTACTGGTAGTTTAATATTTCTTGATACAATATTACGAGAATCTAATTCTGCTGCAATTTTGGAGGCTGCCATCTGTCCTGGAGCATCAGGATCCATTATAATATCTACTCTTGTAACACCTATTCGATCAAGAATTTCTAGTTTCTTTCTACCAAAGTTTGTTGCACCAAAAATACAAAGAGTGTTTTTATATCCTAGTTGCCACATATTTAACATGTCAAAAATACCTTCTACTAAGATTACATAGTTTGTATTTTTAATTTTATCTAGTGGAAATAGAATATCATTTACCTTAGCCTTATGAGGTTTACGATTATATTTTGGCTTTCCTGAAATTGCTTTCATCAATCTACCTTCTATAAACTTAAGTTTACCAAATTGATAAACCGGAAAGCAAAGGTAATCTTGCAGACCCATCTGATCTGTTGTAAATGCTTGAAACTCTTTCATGGTTCTTGCATCTATATTTCTAAACTCTGCTGACCACATATGTCTTTCAGAAGGTAGTTGAATGTCATCAAACTCAATAATACTTCTAATCTTATCTTTTAACTTTTTAATTTTATAAGGCTGTTTACTATCAACATCAAGTATTACAGTCTCGCCTATAGACTTCATAAATTTATTGATACCGCCAGAGAATCCACAACTCCAACAGTGAAACACGTTACGTTCTAAATTGTATGACAAGCTAGGAGATTTATCAGTGTGCTCTCCACTAGTACAGGATATAAGAATCTCTGTAGGATTGTTTGTTTTACGATATTCTATACCTCGCTTATTTAGTAGCTCAACCAGTTCCATTATAAGTCTTGAGATCCTTCTTGTTTGTCTGTGCCAAATTTAACAGCATTGTGAGGACGTTCGTTTATGACTTGTGAAGTTGCTGGATTAATTTTTACACAACTCCAGTCCATCATCACATCAAAACTCATATGTTTACCATTACGCATTTTTGTTGTATGAATAGAGATTTTACTTTCAAGCTCTCGTTCTTCTGTTTCTGCTGGTGGAAAGAAGTTAAAACTACGATCTGCAGAGTCTAGAATACCTTTAGCAAAACGTGCTTCTCCAGTAGCATCAATTTGATATGGTGAGATCATTGTAAGATCGTACTTACGAGATAGAGACTTAAGGTTATCAGCAATTGTAATCTGTGTTTTCCAGTCTTTTTGATCATCATGTTTCACAATATTAATATAATCAACTACTGCCATATTATAATTTGGATACTTAGATGAGAACATATTACAATAGTGATCTATACGATTAAGAGTTAGAGACTCATCGTCAATCATAAACAGTCTATGATCTTTTAGTTCTGGGCGTTCAATCTTTACTCGCTTCTCAAAGTTTTTAAAGTCTTTTGTATACTCTAATTCTTGAATCATCTGTTCTATCTTTTCAGATGGTTTATAGAAGTTCTCAAACTTTGCTTTAGCCATTGTAATTTTTTGGGCGTCTGTCAGTTGGTTTCTAAAGATATCAAGAAAAGGTACACCTGATATGATAGATAGAACACGATCATAAACCTCTTTATAACGCATCTCAATTGTAAAAAATGCAACTGTATTGCCCTGTAAAAAGCGATTGATCGCTAGATTAAGAGATATGATAGACTTACCAGAACCACGTCTACCACCCAGCATAATTAATTCCTGTGTTGCAAAACCTCCATTAATTGCATCAAACTCATTAGATAGTCCAGAAGGGTAGATCTTAAAGTCATCTTCACTTGGGAAAAACTCAAGTTCTGCGATATCGTACAACTCGTCATCATGAGGTATAGCCTGATTTAAGTGTAGTAAGTGGTTTTGGAACTTATCTACAATTTCAACTTTTTCTAAATCTTCTAGTTGATCTATAAACTTATCCATAAAATGAATTGTCTCATCACGGATATAAAAGTCTTGTAGCTGTGCTACTAAAAACTCATCCTGAATAGCGTCGTTTTGATTATCCTCAGAACAAATTTGATTTTCTAAATATTCTTGAAGTCCGGTATCTTTACGTAACGACAAAATCTCGTCTGTAGAAGGCAGACGAGTATTAGCCTTATAAAAAGACTTTATCTTATCGAATAATACGGAATTAATACCTGTGAAATATTGATTTAAGAGTTTAGAATATAGATCATTACTCTGCGTATCTAATAATCTACGCAGAGTAAGTTTTTGTAGGTCTATTGCCATTAACCAGCCTTAACAGGGAATAGTTTGTCACGAGTTACAAATCTGTAACCACCGAAATCATCTCTCTTGTAAATAAGATAAGATTCTCTACCAGTTTCTTCAATTACTTTACTAACTTTATCACGATGTTGCAAGAATGAAGACATTTTCCATGTAGGAAGTACTGCGTCTCCCACCATCCAATAAACTTCATAATGAATACCCTCAGTAGGTTCTGCATATTTACCAGCCATACCATTACGTCCAGGTTTGAAAGGATAAGTTTCTATGTACTTTTGTTTTCCGTCTTCGATCATTTCAATATAATCTTCATCGTATACTTCATACACTTCCGCAAAACAGTTTTCTTCTGCTAAGAATACTTTATCACCTTTACCAAACTTTACTTCTAGATCTTGTACGACGTGGTCTACCTGAGCTGCTTTACCTTTACCACGCGCACGAATAGGTACGTTCATCTCAAGTAGAATCTTTTTAATTCTTTGAGGCGAAACGTAGTATTGTTTAGCAATTGCGGACTGCGCTTCTCCTGCTAAATAGGCATCTGCAATAGCTTGTTTTTCTGTTTTATTGAAAACTTTATTGCGAGCTTTTTTCTTAAGCTCTGCTTCACGTTCTTGTTTATCGTGGAACTCTTGAATGATAGCGTCAAGCCGCTTAGTGTTATATGCTATACCTAGATGTTCACAAACAGCCTTCTTAGTTTTTTTGGCTTTGATCATCCAAATAGCTTGTCGGATTTTTGCTTCCGAAATTTCAGTTGGTTTTGCCATACTTTTCTCCTGTGATTTTCTTTATTATATAAAAAGTCAAGGAGTTTAGCAATAATAATCTTAGTGAGTTATGAGGTCATCGTCGGCGAAAAATAAATCTGCCCATATGTTTCTGATAAGACCTGTTGTCGTATATACGGGAGTAAATTTCTCATTAAAAAACCGATTAGTTCTATACATTTTTTCTAAGTAAAAAGAACTGACATAAGATTCAATGATGTTTTTCATCTCATCAGACTCTTCTGGAAAGTCGTAGAACTGTTTTGCAAGGCGGGTAAAATAGATAGATTTGCCTTTTGGTGGCAAACTTAAAACCTGATCTAATGCATCATCAGGAAATTCTTCTAATAAAAATTGGTGTGTCATGATGTCATAGGAAAAGGACGGTAGATACTCTACCGCCCTGCCCATTCCCCCCAAGGGAATTATGATTACTCACCAGATGCTTTTGGTGTGTAGTCTGCACAGCTCAGACCACGACGGGTAAGAACAGTCTTAACACCGCGTACTGTCTTATCGAAGGATTCAGCAATCTCTTCAACAGTTTGATCGAGCATATCTTCGATGCCAGCATATGGGTCTGCTTTTGCATCTTTCTTATCACGCTGTGGAGCCTTCAGACCCATTGACAACAGCTTACCACGAATAGAGTTAACTGAACGACCCATTGCGTCAGCAATCTCTTCAAGGAAAGAACCACCTTCGACCATTGATGTGATCTTAGCTTCTTCTTCGTCTGAGTAAGTACGTGGAGTGATTTTCTTTTCAGCAGGCTTAACATGGGAAGTCATTTCAAGTGACAAAGCCTTACCGTTGATTTGACGTGCAGTAAACTTACCACCATTAAACTGGGCAGCAATCTCTTCGGCAGTCAGATTACCTGAATTAGCTTCAAGGAAAGAAGCAAGCTGATCAGTTTCTTCAGCTGAGAAAACTGGAGCAGCGCCAGGCTTTTTAGGTACGTCATAACCTAACTTGCGCAATTTAGCAGTAACTGAACGACGTGGAAAGTCGAATTCTTCCATCAGTCCTTCAATAGATTCTTCGGTCACACCTGCGCCTGCAACATCGTGCATACGTGCAACCATATCTTCAGTGTATTCAAATTTTGACATAGTTTGATCCCCTCTGATCGTTTGTAGTTTGTTTTTGAATGTTTCAAGAGTTTTTGTGTTACTCTTGACTTTATATATAGATATTACAGAAAAACTTTATAACAAGCAACTGAAAATTGACAGTTTATCCTTCGGTGGTTCTTTTAAAAATCTCTTAAAAATTACCACTGAGCACTTCTTTTTTACTTGACCAATAGTCAAGTACATTAACTCCAATTGTCATAGCTTTTTTGTATTTTGATGATGTAGTATCACCTGCTACAAGCGCATAACAATCTTTTGTTACTGTAGAAGTTACTTGAAAACCTTTTTCTTCTAAGATAGAAGCTAATTGGTTTCTTGTCATATCAAGCTTTCCAGTAATACATACTTTCTTTCGGGTAACTAATATTTCTTCAACCTGTACATTTTGTTCCAGTTGAAGAGGTAAATTCTCTACCCAGCTTTCATTATCATCAAGCCAAGATAAGATTGACTCAATCGTTGAAGGGCCAATACCTTTAATGTATGTCGTTTCTATGTCTCTTAGATTTCTAAAAGCTGGTATCTTTGTGACAATTAACTTTGCCGCACGTTTACCAACTCCAGGAATACCAAGGGATGCTAGAACTAAGTCATATGGTTTGGTTTTAGTCCGTTCAACCTCAGCTTGAACCTTGATACCGTTAGCACCAAGCAAATCCCAGTCAGGATAATCAAATATATCTACTGGGTGAGATAGGCCTAACTTCTTGACAGAAGCAGGACCTAATCCTTTAATATCTAAAGTCTTGATAAAATGTTCCAAAACTTTAATTGTGTTTATATTACCTTTATCACTAACCATGAGTCTAGGACCATCTCGCTTTGTTGTGCTACCGATGGCACGTTCTGCAGTTAGTTTTGTAATTTTTTGGTTATGTATTGAGTGTTCTACTACACGTAGAAATTTCGGTATCACACCGCCAGCACGTTCTATTAAGATCTGATCGCCTAGACCTAGATTGTGCTCTTCAATGATTCCAATATTGTGTAAGGTAACTCTTGATAGTTTTGCATCATCTAAAACAACAGGCTCGATAATGCCTGTTGGATTAACTGTGCCTGTACGACCAATAGTCCACTCAACACCAAGTAGAGTTGTAACTGCGGTTTCTGCTTCGCGTTCTTTCAGTGCAACAGCAAACTTTGGATACTTAGAAGTCCAACCAAGTTGTTGTTCTTGTTCCCAAGAATCTGTTCTGTAAACAACACCATCTTGAGGATAGTCCCAAGACTCCTCATCAAGCACAGTATAAAAGCCCATATATTGTAAAACTTTTATTCTTGCTATATAGTTAATATTTATTCCAAGCCAGTCATGAGCAATAAACTTAATATTGCGTTGCGCAAATTCTGTTGGGCTATCTAACCCAAGTGCGCCTGATACATAGTTACGATAGTTTTCAACTTCATTATCAGTTACACATTCACCATTAATAACAATTTCATCATAATGAGTTTCTATCTTTGCAGGAGCACCTTTTAAAAATTCAGCAAGATGTGTAACATCTGTACCTTGTTCACCATTACCACGAGTAAGTGCCATAACTAATTTACCTCTTTTATAAATAAGAGATAAGTTAGCACCATCAATTTTTGGAAGTTTAATTGTCATAAACTTATCAACTTCTTCTAAGTCATAAACTTTACGAAGAGAGTATAGCTTATATGGGTGAGTAACTTTGCCCGCAGCACCGCCTACTATGCTAGTGGGGGAATCATGATCCCTCCAACCTTGTGCTTTTTCCATAGCTTCAAGCTTATCATATAGTTGATCGTATTCTGAATCAGAGATAACTGATGCAGAATTGTCATAATAAGCTTGGTTATGTTTTTGGATAAGTTCTTTTAGTTCTTTGTAATTCATATAAAGATATTATAAGAAAAATAAGCATTGAGAAAGTCTTAATTTACTTTTTGTCTTCTGAATCGTGAACATAAAGCTGCATTAAAGCGTAATGCAGTACTTTCATTAAATCTTTACGAGCATCAGCACGGGTACCTTTTTTACCATACCGTTGTGCGTATTTTAGTACATTACCGATACAGAAACCTGTTCCATGCCCTCCATCTATAATAAATTCCGTAGCCTGAAAGTTTTCTTTTGAATAATGAAGACCGTAGGTTGAATCGACATACTTTTTAAACTCATCAATCAACTTTGCTTCATTATATTTATAATCGATACCAGAATCAAAGTAGTCACTCGGACCTAAATCTAAATACACCTCATGCTCGTCTTTGCCATATTGTACAAAAGGTGTATGATTACTCATAGCATCTTCTACTTCTACCTGTCTTCTAGTGTCATGAGCATCACCAAAATCACGTTCATAAACTGTTTTACCACCATCTGGTGACTCATAAATTTTTGCATTTTTTGTTTTCATTTCAAGCATCTTCTGATGTTCTTCCCATTTTTTGTCAAAGTATTTCTGTTCTTCTATTTCTTGACGTTTAGCTTCTTCTTGTCTATTTTTCCATAGCATCCAGTCATAATAACGTTCAGGTTCTTTGTCAGTCATTTATCCCTCCATGACTTTGGTTAACATTTTTTGTATTAAAAAAGAGCTGTTTAAACCTGCATACACTTTTCTGTTGTGGTTTAAAATATCTGTTAAATTCTCTATTTTTTCTTTTGCTTTTGAAAAAGGCAGAGAACAAAATTTATCTAACTCTTCTACTACATTGATGGTTCTTTCAACGAAACTGTCATAATTGTCATAAGACTC
>Ga0209653_1003304_pt1 | contig 11110 bp, 13 predicted proteins | sample SaaInl6LU_22_DNA_FD_184644 | JGI IMG/M metagenome (GOLD analysis project Ga0209653, IMG submission 184644) | Marine microbial communities from expanding oxygen minimum zones in the Saanich Inlet - ESP_116LU_22_DNA (SPAdes) (version 2) | ecosystem: Environmental > Aquatic > Marine > Intertidal... | reverse complement strand
CTATGTACGGAAGAGATAACCGCTGAAAGCATCTAAGCGGGAAACTCGCCTCAAAACTAGTTCTTCCTTTAGGGTCCTGGTAGACTACCAGGTTGATAGGCTGGATGTGGAAGCGCAGTAATGCGTGCAGCTGACCAGTACTAATAACCCAATTGGCTTGATTTATGCACTGAAAAAATTTTTAGATTAAATATGTTCTTATTCTACAAAGTTAAATAATAAAAATTCTCTTTAATTATAGTAGAAATTATACTTGTTGTTTTGCTTTCTTTATTTTTTATTCTATCTTAAGCATAAGACTATTCGATATGATACAAAATAAAATTAAAGATTATCTTTTTAAAAGACGTTGTACTCTTTTGGGAGTCGGTCCGATGAGTGTTAATTGTGTAGACGCAGCTGTTGAGCTTGCAAATGAACATGACATCCCATTAATGTTAATAGCAAGCAGACGTCAGATTGATTCTGAACAGTTCAATGGAGGATATGTAAATAACTGGACTACATCTAAATTTGCAAATTATGTGAAAACTAAGGACAAGAATGCAAATGTAATTTTATCTAGAGATCATGGAGGACCCTGGCAAAATAACGAGGAAAAAAAACAAAACATGAAGTTAGATCTTGCAATGAAATCTGCAAAAGAATCTTACAAAGCAGACATTGATGCTGGTTTTAAAGTCCTTCATATAGACACAAGTATTGATATTCATAAAACCGCTTCTCAAGATGAAGTTTTAGAAAGACTGTTTGAATTGTATGGGCATTGTTGGAATTATGCACTGGATAAAAGTAAAGAAATTATTTTTGAAATTGGAACGGAAGAACAGAGCGGCAGTACAAATACTCCAGATGAGTTAGATTTTACTCTTTTTTCTATTAAAAAGTTTTGTAAAAAAAATAAATTTCCATTTCCTACTTTTGTAGTAATTCAAACAGGCACAAAAGTAATGGAAATGCGAAATGTCGGATCGTTTGACTCACCGCTGCGAGTATCTAATGAAATTCCTCCAGAAATACAGATACCAAAAATGTTGGAAATTTGTAAGAAGCATAATATTTTTATGAAGCAGCATAATACGGATTATCTTTCGGACACTGCCCTATCCTGGCACCCTCGCTTAGGTATTCATGCAGCAAATGTTGCTCCAGAATTTGGTGTTGCAGAAACAAGGGCATTCTTAAATATAATGGAAAAAAACAACCTAACATCCCTAGCTGATAAGTTTCTTGAATTGGCTTACAACTCTAGAAAATGGGATAAGTGGATGTTGCCAAATACAACGGCATCTGACCGTGATAAATCAATTATTTCTGGACATTATATTTTTTCAACACCAGAATGTCTTGAACTAAAAAAAGAAGTCTCTCAACATCTTAAAAATAAAAAAATAGATCTTGACCTTTTTCTTGCCAGTCAGGTTAAAAAAAGTATCTTTCGTTACCTTTGTAATTTCCGTTTAGGCAGGACCTCATGAAAACTATTGCTACAATTATTCTTAATCGAAATCTTCCAGAGCCAACGGACAAACTCTACGAACACCTTATGAAATTCGATAATGAAGAAACAGATGTTTATGTTATAGAGGCTGGATCTAAAAAAAATAATCTTTCGCAGTATTGCACCTGGTATGTAAACAGTGATGAAGTTAAAAAAGAAGGTTTGCGTTACTCACGAGGAATGAACTATGGCCTTTTGCAGTTATGGAAAGAAAAAAAATGGGATCAGTACGACTCTTTTTTTTTATTAACTAATGATACAGAATTCCCAAATGTGCAGACATTAGCACCAATGACTAAGCTACTTAAAGAACACCAGCGAGTTGGAATTCTCTCTCCTTGTTCAATACGTTGGGGTGAGCGATATTTGTTGCAAGAAATAAAAACCAAATATTTTTGGTTTATTCATAATAATGCCTTACTTTTGCGTAGAGATTTTATTGAAAATATTATGGAAATAGATAAACCAAATTACTTTAATTTTCTCTTCGATGGTAGTAATTTTCGAGGTTATTTTTCTGAAAGTGAGCTGATTGCAAAAGCGTATGCTAACAATTGGGCGGCCGCGATAACAACAAAAGTATTTGCAGAAGAAAATGAGTCTTATCTATTAAATAAAGCAGATTTAATTAGAACTGAAAGTTATGATGAAAATATTAAGCTTTATATAGAAGAAGGTCAAAATTGGCTGAAACGCAAATATGGATTTAATAGCCGTTGGTCAATGCTGCAGTATGTAAAAACTTTTTATGATAGTTTTTTTGATTTTTATCCTGAATATTTAAAATACAAAATTTAATTTAAATAAATATGAAAATTATTGAAAAACCATGGGGACAAGAGGAAGTGATTGAGATTAACGAGCATTACATGGTCAAAAAACTAACAATGCTTAAAGGGCATCGTTGCAGTCTGCAATATCATATTAAAAAAAAAGAAACCATTTATGTTATTAGTGGCCAACTTAAAATTCACTCCGGTCCATCAGAAAGTGAACTTACCGCAAAAATATACGGTCCCAATGATACAATAACTCTTTTGCCAGGTACAATTCATCGGATGGAAGGAGTAGAAAAATGCGTTTACCTTGAAGCTAGTACTCCACAAATGGAGGATGTGGTGAGAATTCAAGATGATTATAACCGCACAAAATTATAATGAGTTACAGAGTTATAATTCCAACTGCGGGAATTGGTTCTCGTCTTGAAAAATTAACTAAGCATCTCAACAAGTCCTTAGTAAGCGTTGCACATAAACCGATTTTATCGCACTTAATTGACCAGTTTCCCAAAACTTGCGATTTTGTAATAGCCCTCGGATACAAAGGTGATCTGGTTAGAGATTTTTTAGAGTTGTGTTACCCTAAGCGCACTTTTCATTTTGTAAATGTAAACCCATATGAGGGAAAAGGATCGGGTTTAGGTTATAGTCTTTTATGTTGTAAAAAATATTTACAGGAACCTTTTGTGTTTATTTCATGTGATACGCTAGTTAAAGAGCCAATACCCAAACCTAAATTTAATTGGATGGGTTATGCAAATAAAAAAAAAATATTTTCATACCGCACATTGAAAATTAAAAAAAATAAAATTATTCAAATTAATGAAAAAAATTGTGGTTCTGTAAAAAATCAAAGTCCTTACATTGGACTTGCGGGGATACATGATTATAAAAATTTTTGGAAAGAAATGGAAAATGGCGAACAAATTGCTATTCGACAAGGGGAGGTTTTTGGTTTAAAAAAAATTTTAAAAAAACAAACAATCCAATCTTTAAAGTTTACTTGGTCTGACTCTGGAACTCTAGAGAGTTTATCCAAGACTCGTAAATTATATAATAATTTAAATGAATTTAATATTCTTGAAAAAGAAAATGAAGCTATTTGGTTTGTGGGAAATAAAGTAGTTAAATTTTCTACAGATCCCAAGTTTATAAAAAAACGTTTTGCGCGAAGTAAAAAAATAAAAAAATTTATTCCCAAGATTTTATACCTAAAAAAAAATATGTATTTATATAAAAAAATTGAAGGAAAAATTTTATCTAAAATTATAACATTATCATTGTTTAATAATTTATTAGAAACTTGCAAAATTTTTTGGAAACAAAGAAATTTAACTATTAAGGAAAAAGTGATCTTCAATAAAAATTGTCATAAATTTTATTATGATAAAACTGTAGAGCGCATAAATTTATTTTATAAAAAATTTAATAAAAAAGATGGAACGGAAAGTATTAATGGTGAAGAAATGCCTTACCTATCAAATTTATTAAATTATATTGACTGGAAAGATTTAGCAAATGGATTGCCAGGACGATTTCATGGCGATCTTCATTTTGAAAATATTTTATATTGTACAAAAAAAAAAACTTTTAAGTTTTTAGACTGGCGTCAAGATTTTTCTGGTAATTTGGAAGTTGGAGATATTTATTATGATTTAGCAAAACTATTGCATGGGTTAATTATCTCCCATGAAGCAATTGTAAAAAAACGTTTTTCAATAGAATGGAAGAATAAAAAAATTTCATTTAAATTAAATCGCATAAAAATTTTAGAAAAATGTAATATCAAATTTAATCAATGGTGCACAAAAAATAATTTTTCATTAAGAAAAATTAAAATTTTAACAGGATTAATTTATTTAAATATAGCTACATTGCATCACTATCCTTATTCATTATTATTATATGCCCTTGGTAAAAGTATGTTAAAAAAAGAACTCATTAAAAAAGCATGAATTTAATTATTAGAAATAGTGAAAAGAAAAAATTTAGTAATTTTTTATAGTTGCAAAATAATTCCAGTTTTTATGGCTTGCCGTAATAGAAAGAATCTCAATTATTTTGTTAATATAAATTGCTTGTAAACTAAAGTTGTTTATTTTAGTTAACATACAATGCTCAAATACAAAGCAAAAAAATACTTTAAGTTATTTTCGAATAAAGATATTAACGCACTATCGTCTATTTTTTCAAAAAAAATAACTTTAAGAGACTGGAAAATAAAAGCACAAGGTTTAAAAGAAGTTATAAGAGAGAATAAAAAAATTTTTAAAAATTGCAAATCAATTCAAGTGAAACCTATAAAGATTTTTCAAGAAAAAAAAACTATTATTGCTGAACTACTCATTTGCATAAATAAATCTAAAAATTTATTAGTAATAGATGTATTAGAATTTGATAAACAAAACAAAATTAAATCTATAAGAGCTTATTTGGGTAATTAATATAGTATTCTAATGTTTGTAAATAATTTATGAAGTTGTCAAAAATAGCATTTTTGGACAGAGATGGCGTTATAAATTCTAATAGATTAAAAGCATACATTGGTTCCCTAAAAGATTTTAGGTGGGTGCCAGGCGCGATTAAAGCTATAAAATTTTTAAATGATAAAAATTATAAAGTGGTGGTTGTTACAAACCAGTCAGGTATTGCTAGAGGTTTTTTTACAATTAAAGATGTAAAAAAAATACATTCTTTTATTCAAAAAAAATTAAAAAAAAATAAAGCTAAAATAGATAAGTTTTATTTTTGCCCTTTTCATAAGGATGGAATTATAAAAAAATATAAAAAAAAAAGTTCATTAAGAAAGCCAAATATAGGAATGTTTCGTTTGGCACAAAAAAAATGGAATATAGATAAAAAAAACTCCTTTATGATAGGTGATCAAAAAACAGATATGCAATTTGCAAAAAAAGCTAATATTGCAGGTTATTTATTTAATCAAAAAAATTTATATAAATTTATTAATGACATTATATATAAAAAAAAATTTCAATAGTTTATGAAATCACGCATTTTCTACTCTAAGCCATCTATCACAGAGCTTGAAGTTCGCTACGCTACAGATGCAGCGGCTAACGGTTGGGGTGATAAATGTTACGAGTATATACATTGTTTTGAAGAATTATTTAAACAACACCTTGGTGTTAAATTTTCCATTTCAACATCCAGCTGTACGGGTGCTTTGCACATGGGTATGGCTGCTTTAGGCATCGGGCCAGGTGATGAAGTAATTATTGCTGATACTAATTGGATTGCAACCGTCTCACCCATCGTACACTTGGGTGCAAAACCTGTATTCGTAGATATTTTGTCGGACTCTTGGTGTATTGACCCACAAAAAGCTGAAGCAGCCATTACTCCCAAGACCAAGGCCATCGTTGCAGTGCATCTCTACGGTAATTTATGTGACATGGATCGCCTGCTAGACATAGGAAAAAGGTACAACATACCTGTGATCGAAGATGCTGCTGAAGCAATCGGTTCAGTATATCACGGTAAGCGTGCTGGCTCAATGGGTAAGTTCGGATCTTTTTCGTTTCACGGCACCAAAACGATCACAACGGGTGAAGGTGGTATGTTTGTCACCAACGATGCCGAGTTGTTTGAGCGAGTACTCACTCTTAGTAACCATGGAAGGGCTCGAAGTCAGACAAAACAGCTCTGGCCAGATCTTGTTGGCTTTAAGTACAAGATGTCCAATATACAAGCAGCCATTGGCTGTGCACAGATGGAGCGAATTGACGATCTGATTGATAAAAAACGCCAAATCCTGGATTTCTACAAAGATCAATTGGATGAGCTAACGTGTGTAAATTTGAACCCAGAGCCAAAAGGGATTAAAAATGGAGCTTGGATGCCAACAGTAGTTTTTTCTAATGAATCAGGTGTTACAATAGATAAATTGAAAAAAAAATTTGCCAATGAAAATATTGACACAAGAGTTTTTTTTTGGCCACTTTCAAGTTTAACCATGTTTGATCCGATTGTAGAAAATAAAAATTCATGGAATATACATAAGAGGGCAATAAATTTACCCAGCTACAATGATATTTTAGATAAAGATTTAGTAAGAGTTGCAAATGCATTGATAGATCTTAGCAAAGAATTTGAGTTGGTTTGATGAGATTGGTATTGTTTGCCGATGGCTTTGTTGGAAATAAAATAACATCATTCTTAATTAATAATTATCCAGAAGACCTATTGGCCGTTGTTTGTCCTACCAAGAATGATATTTATAGACATGTAAAAAAAAAAAAAATTCCCGTTTTGGATTATAGCGAAGAAAAAAAATTAATAAACGAACTGAACTGTGATTTGGGAGTGCTTGCGTGGTGGCCTAAAATTATAAAAGAGCCTTTACTGAGTCTGCCAAAACTTGGATTTATAAATACACATCCAAGCCTTCTCCCGTATAATCGGGGAAAACATTATAATTTCTGGGCGCTGGTTGAAGAAGCTCCATTTGGGGTCACCCTTCATTTTGTAGACTCTGGAATTGATACCGGGGATATTATTTTCCAAATGCCGATCGATTATGATTGGCATGATACAGGCGAAACACTTTATAAAAAAGCTCAACTTGAGATGGTTAGGTTATTTGTTGATAATTATTATTTGATTCGCGTAGGTAATTACAAAAGAAGATCTCAGGATATTAAATCTGGATCATATCATCATTCATCTGAGCTAGATAATATATGCGAGATTAAATTAAATGAAAAATATCAAGCTCGTAAAATTTTAAACTTACTTCGTGCTCGAACTTTTAAGGGGCATCCAGGTTGTTTCTTTGTGGAAAATGGCATTAAATATGAGATTTCTTTAAAAATCAAAAAAAAATGAATTGTAAATTTTGCTTAAATAAAAAAATTATTCTTTAAGAGAAAGATTAATGATGAATATTTTTGTTACAGAATCCAATGATTTTGTATAATAACACTCTTTATTGCTGTAATGAAATACAAAAAAATAATTGAATGTACGTTATTATTAATTACTCATGAAAGACCTAAACTAGCTATAAAATCATTAAAATATTATAAGCATTTTTTCTTAAACATTAAAATATTAGACTCTAGCAAAAAAGAAAACAAGCACTTAAAAAATAATTTTGAATATTATCATTGTAAAAATTACAGTATCATAGAAAAGATCCTATTAGGTTTATCTAAAACAAAAACCAAATATACAATTATTTCTCCAGATGACGATTTTTTATTTCCCGATTCAGTCAAAAAAGGTATCGATTTTTTAGAAAAAAATAATCAATTTGTATCCACAGGTGGTAGATATTATTCATTTGAAAAATTTGGATTTCTAAAGAAATTTAATCTAATGTATAAAGAAGGCTATAGCAATATCTCCGAAATATTAGCACAAAATAGATTGAAAAAAGTATGTAATCGGAACTTAATGCAAATGACTTATAATCTTTTGAATACAAGTGTAATAATCAAATATTTGTCTAAATTTAAATTTTTTAAGCAGGCTAATTTTATAGAGGACACCATCACTTTAGCCAATATTCTTTTTGGAAAACATAAAAATCTTGATGTTAATTGGATGGTTCGAGATGGCTCGGTTAACACAAATTATTTCGACTCAATTAATTTAAATGGGCTGTATAATTTCAATAAAAAAGAAAATAATTTTATATTAAAAAAGTTTTTCAATGTATTTTTAAGTCTTTTAAAGGAGTATCAATTTAAGTTTGATAAAAAAAAGACATTAAATAATCTAAAAATTTATTTTTCTAAATCAAAAGTTGAAACTAAAAAAAAAATAAACAATACAATTTTTACCAAATTCATAAAAAAAATTTACAAAAGTATTTGGTATAGTTTTTTTATTTATAGATATTGGGTGTATTTTTCTCAAAATGAGAAAAAATTTTTAAAATTAATTTTTAAATAATATTAAATTATAATATGGCGGATAAAATTAAAACGGCAGTAATCCTTTGTGGGGGAAATGGAACTAGACTTGGGGCTATTGGTAAAAAAATTCCAAAAACATTAATATTAGTAAAAAAAAAACCTATACTTTGGTACATCCTCAGTAATTTAATATTAAGCCAAAATTTTAACCATTTTGTTTTACCTGTCGGTCATAAAGGAGATATGATTAGAAAGTATATAGAAAAATATTTTATTCCTAAATTTTTTTTTTTAGATATAAAATTTGATATTATTAACACAGGAAAAAATACAGCAATTGCTAAAAGAATTTTTATGATAAATAAAAAAATACTTTCTAAAAATTTTTTACTTTTAAATGGTGATGCAATTTTTGATTTTAATTTAGGAAAAATTTTTGATAATCATAATAAAAAAAATTTAGACCTAACTCTTTTAACGTGCAGTGTAATATCTCCATTTGGTGTGGTTGTAAAAAAAAAAAATAAACCAATTAATTTTCAAAGAGATATGAATTATGACGAGATTTATAACTTGAAGCAAAATGTATTTGGAGAAATTTTTACTGGGATGTCAATTATCAAAACAAATTTATTAAAAAAAATAGATTTTAAAAACTCTAAAAATTTTGAAATTAATTTTTATCCAAAAATACTAAAACCAAAAAATAGATATAATAAGTCATGTGAAAAAATAAATGGCTTTTGGTATGCGATGGATGATTTAAAGCAAGTTGAAATAGCCAACAGTAAAGAAAATTATATATCAAAAAAAATTCAAATGATTAAAAATAAATTTAATGGTAAATAATAAATTTTGGAAAAACAAAAAAGTTTTTATAACTGGACACACAGGTTTTAAGGGAAGTTGGTTGTCAATTTGGTTAAAAATGTTAGGTGCAAAAGTTTATGGATACTCTCTTAGCCCACAAACTAACCCAAATATTTATAAATTAGCTAGACTGAATAAATATATAGATAAAAGTTATATAGCTAATATTCAAGACATGAATAAATTAAAGAAAGCAATCTCTAGAACCAAACCCCATATATTGTTTCATCTCGCTGCACAACCAAGTGTTAGAGAATCATATAAACGATCTTTAGAGACAGTAAAAACAAACATTATTGGAACATCAAATTTATTGGAGATACTAAAAAAAAATAGTAGCCTGAGATCTGCTGTCATGGTGGCGACTGACAAGGTTTATGAAAATAATGAAAAAAAAATAAGCTTCAAAGAAACCCACAAATTAGGAGGAAAAGATATATATAGCGCTAGTAAAGCTGGAGCTGAAATACTGTTAAATGCTTATAGAGAGTCTTTTTTTTTAAAAAGTAAAATTTCCATTGCCAGCGCCAGATCTGGAAATGTTATTGGAGGAGGTGATTGGACAAGAGATAGAATTGTTCCGGACTGTCTTAATGCTTTTAGTAAAAATAAAAAACTTATAATAAGGTACCCTAACTCTATCAGACCCTTTCAATACGTCTTGGAACCTATTTATGGATATTTAATTTTAGCAGAGAAACTTTATAATGAAGGGCCACTATTTGCCAGACCTTGGAATTTTGGTCCAAAAAAGAAAAATACATTAAAAGTGATTGATTTAGCAAAAAAAATAAAAAAAATTATGAAATCTGAGTCTAAAATTATCATATCAAAAAAAAAAAATTTTAATGAAGCGGGTCATTTAGCTTTAGATAGTGCAAATAGTATAAAGTTTTTAAATTGGAAAAAATTTTTTAATTTAAATGATACATTGAAATTAACAGTAGACTGGTTTGATGATTTTAGAGCCAAAAAAGATTTGAGAAAAACATGTGTTAAACAAATCAAAAATTTTACAAATATAATCAATGAGCAAAAGGTTTAAATTTTCATCAAAAAAATTAGAAAAAAAATGGATTCTAGATCGAAAATTATAATTTTGAAAAAAAAACTACACGAAGCAGGCTATTTATCTTTAGATAGCTTAAAAAGTAAAAAACTATTAAATTGGCAAAAGTTTTTAAATTTAGATCAAACTTTAAAATTCATTGTTGATTGGTTTTATGATTACAAAAAAAATAAAAATATGAGAGAAATATGTAAAAAACAAATAAAAATTTTTTACAAAGATTATAAATGGTAAATAAGCGGTTTGTATTTTTAAGAAAAAAAGAATTAATATCTTTAATTAAAAGAAAAAAAATTAAAGACTCAAGGGGATTTTTTGAAAGATTATATTGCGAAAAAGAATTTGCAAATATTTTAAAAAATAAAAATATTAAACAAATAAATAGGGCTTATTCAAAAAAAAAAGGTACAATTAGAGGATTGCATTATCAAATAAATGGAAATTATGAAGAAAAGATAGTCACCTGCGTTAAGGGAAGAGTTTTTGATGTTATTGTAGATATTAGAAAAAAATCTAAAAATTTTTTAAAATGGTATGGAAAAATACTAGATAGTAAATCTAATAATTCTAATTTTGTTCCATATGGATTTGCACACGGTTACCAAACATTGACAAGCGAATGTGAAATGATTTATTTTCATACAGATTTTTATAAAAAAAATAAATCAAAAGTAATTAGTTGTTTTGATCCATCTATCAATATTAAGTGGCCAATTAAAAAATCTACAATTATTTCAAAAAAAGATAAAAAGACACGACTTATAAATAATGAATTTAAAGGTATATAATGAAATGTAGAGCATGTAATTATTTTTCTAAAAATAATTTTTTAGATTTGGGACGCACCCCCCCCTCAAATGCTTTTTTAAATTCTAGAAATCAAAAAGAAAAATTTTATCCACTTAAAATTTTTTTTTGTAAAAAGTGTTACTTAGTTCAAACTCAAGATTTTGCTTCTCGAAATGAGCTTTTTAATAAAAATTATGTATATTTTAGTGGATATTCAGATACA
>Ga0209653_1003299_pt1 | contig 11124 bp, 9 predicted proteins | sample SaaInl6LU_22_DNA_FD_184644 | JGI IMG/M metagenome (GOLD analysis project Ga0209653, IMG submission 184644) | Marine microbial communities from expanding oxygen minimum zones in the Saanich Inlet - ESP_116LU_22_DNA (SPAdes) (version 2) | ecosystem: Environmental > Aquatic > Marine > Intertidal... | reverse complement strand
CCGCAGTGACGCCCTGTTTGTAGAGAGCATCGGTTCGCTGGCGCTGTCAAACCACGATGAAGTTCAACGCTCGTTCAATCTCGGCCCGCAACAGCTGCGCGCCAGTGGCGAGACCGATGGCGAAACCCTCGCCTTTGACCTGCTGGCCGGGTTCGACCTGATGGCGGCCAGCGACACGCTGTTGGCACCGGCACTGGGTGTGCGAATGGTCAACAGCACGGTGGACGGTTATCTGGAGAGCGGCGGCGCGGTCTCTAACTACCAGTGGGGCGATCAGGAGCTTGACAGCAAGCAGCTGCGTCTGGGTTTGATCGGCAAAATGTTGCTGAGTGAGGGTGTTTCACTGCAGGCGGAAATTTTTGCCAACGATGAGAGCGAAGACGGCTTCACGCAAGTCAACGTCAAAAATACCACCGCCGGTTTCCCCGGCTATCATCTGCCCGGCATCTATATTGATGGCGGCAGTTTCATTACTGCCGATGTGGGTTTGTCTATGAGTGCAGGGGCAGGGCGCGTGCGGGTTGGTTACAGCTACTCTGACCAAGGCGAGGGCAGCAACGCCCTGCGGGTTAACTACAGCGCTAAATTCTAGCGTTTCCACCTGGGCAACCGGCCCCTACAGAGCCACTCTGTAGGGGCTTTTTTTTCAATAGGATTTTTTATGGCACTTTTCAAACTGCTGCGTTTTACCGTTGTTGGGCCGCTGTTGTTAGTGGCCTTGCTCGGTTGTCAAAGCCGCGATCATACGGCTGTGGAGAGGCTAGAGCAGGCATTGAGTCGAGCGGCTCACTATCCAGACCACAATGCGCTGATATCGCTAAATGGCCATGTGCTCGATGAGGCCGCCCGTTTGGACGGCCAAGTTGCTGAGCAACGCGGAGCCTTGTGGGGTATGCCGTTGGTGGTAAAAGACAATATTGCTGTTGCCGGCATGCCGATGACTGGTGGAACGCCTGCGCTTCGAAATTACACCCCAGAGCGAGATGCCAAAGTAGTCGCCCAACTGCGTGCTGCTGGAGCCGTAGTAGTGGCTAAGAGCAATCTGCATGAACTGGCATACGGTATTACAAGTAATAATTATCAATTTGGTGCCGTCCATAATGCACATCAATTTGATCACTTTGCCGGAGGCAGTAGTGGAGGTACTGCAGTGGCTGTAGCGCTGGGTATCGTTGAGGCGGGATTGGGAACAGATACCGGTGGCTCTACGCGAATTCCTGCCGCACTTAACGGTATTGTCGGTTTCAGGCCGACACTCAATCGATACGCCAATGATGGTCTGTTAACTATTAGTAGTACCCGGGATACTGCGGGGCCGATGGCCAATACGGTAACGAATATTATTCGTTTGGATGCAGTGATGGCCGGAGTACAAGCCAATCTTGAACCAGCTAATCTTAAAACACTGCGTTTAGGCGTGCCGAGAGACTATTTTTATGACGATCTAGAGCCTGAAGTCGCAGATGCGATGGAGCATCTACTCAAGCGTCTGGGTAGAGCTGGGGTTGAGTTAGTTGCGGAAGATATACCCAATGTAGATGCACTCAATCAGAGCATTGGTTTTCCATTGGTGCTTTACGAAACAGCTCAGCTACTGCCAGAGTTTTTATCGGCAGCCCTACCTGAGCTAACTACCCAGGAATTCATAAGCTCAATTGCCAGTCCAGATGTCTCTGCTGCACTAAACGCAGCTTTTTCAGGTGCGATCACCGAAGCGGTCTACCGCAATGCTCTGCAACAGCTGCGCCCACAACTCCAGCAGCGCTATGCCAATTACTTTGCAACGCACCGCCTCGATGCTGTATTAGTGCCGACTACGCCCTTAACCGCGAGGCCAATCGAAGGCTCAGATCAAACCATAAATTGGAATGGCGAAGATAAACCAACATTTCAAAGCTACATTCGCAATACCGATCCATCCAGTAATGCCGGCATCCCCTCGATGAGCCTACCGCTGCCTGTCCCGCAAGGAGCCCCTCAGATTGGTGCCATGCTGGACGGCCCGGCAGGCAGTGATGAACGGCTATTGCAGATAGGGCTCGCTATTGAGGCGCTGCTGTCCCAATAGCTAGAAAAGCAGTATTTATTTAACGATTGCTTCACCCAGGAGTTTTGCAGCCTCTTCATAACCACCGGCGTTAGTGACGTTGGTGTAACCGATCTGGGTCATGTAATCTTTCGCTTGGCCAGAGCGGTTGCCGCTGCGGCAGTAGAGGTAAATTTGTTGCTCTTTGTCTGGAGCGATTGCGGCGATACCCTCGACAAACACATTGAGTTCTAAGTGGATGGCTGACTCTAAATGCCCCTCAGCCCACTCGGCTGGGGTGCGTACATCAATAATCATGCTAGGCTCCTCATTACACCAGCTGGGCACTGCCCAAAGACTGGCCAGTAAAACAGAAAATAGGGCGACTTTTTTCATGGCGCATCTCCCAAGCTATTGTCAGCGCAACGGTTTGCAGCTGCCTTAAACAGTATAATAACTCGGCTCGAAGGCGACTAGTGAGAATGTGGATGAATGATACCAATGTGCAGTCTGATACGGTGCTGGTAGAGCGACACGGCACTACTCTGGTAGTGAGTATTAATCGGGCTACAGTCCGCAATGCGGTGGACTCACCAACAGCTAGGCAGCTGGCAGCAGCTTTTATTGATTTTGAATGTGATGAGAGTCTCAAGGTGGCGGTGCTAACTGGTCGCGGGGGCCATTTTTGTGCAGGTGCCGATCTTAAAGCGATCGGTGCCGAAGCCTTCGCTAAGTTGCCGGTGCTGTCTGCTGATTCCGATCCACTCAATGTTAGCGGTCCAATGGGCCCCAGTTATCTGCAACTGAGTAAGCCAGTGATCGCTGCGATCGAGGGTTACGCGGTAGCGGGTGGTTTGGAATTGGCCTGCTGGTGTGACCTGCGTGTCGTGGCAGACGATGCCATATTTGGAGTTTTTTGCCGGCGCTGGGGCGTGCCGCTGATTGACGGCGGCACGGTGCGCTTGCCGCGGTTAATTGGTCAGTCGCGAGCGATGGATATGGTATTGACTGGCCGGCCAGTCGGCGCGCGCGAAGCGGAACAGTTTGGGCTGGCCAACCGTATTGTTGAAAGTGGTAGGGCACTGCCAGCGGCACTAGAGTTGGCCGAGCAGCTGGCGGCTTTCCCGCAGACTTGCCTGCGCAATGATCGTTTATCGCTGCAGCAGCAGTGGGGAATGGGCGTTGCGGAAGCGTTGGCCAATGAAAACCGTCTTGGCCGAGAGACCTCTGCCAGCGGTGAGACGACACTGGGTGCGCAGAAATTCTCTCAGGGGGCAGGTCGTCAAGGTAAGTTTGATTAGCCAGAGCGGAGCGGATTTAAAACTCTTTGTTTATGCGACTCGCTTGCCTAGGTAAGCAATAATGGCATCCGATTCGTGGAGCCATTGCGTTTCAGAGTCTTCGATACGCAGGCAAGGAACCTTGAGCTTTCCGCTGCCATTGATCAATTCCTCACGTGCGGAATCACTTCGCTTGGGATCGCGAAGTTCAATCTTGACGCCCAGGCGTTTCATCTCGCGGCGTACTTTGACGCAAAAGGGACACGCGTGATATTGATAGAGCACTAAATCTGCCACACTGCTATCAATGACTTGCTGAGCCTCTGCCGTCCGTTTGGGGCTGCGCGGCGAAGTGATCCAATCGATTAGCAGTATAATTCGGCCGAGCACAAAGCGGATAAGTGACATTGGTAAATCCGAAGGTAGAATAATTCATAATTATCACGCAATTTGCTGTCGATGTCATATCCCATGTCGATGCTGCGCTGAGATAGACCGGCTGAGGCTAATTTTTTGTAGAGGTTTATGTTGAACAAAGTATTTCAGGTTGGCTTTAATAAATGCGGGACTACATCTCTTCACCATCTATTTGCTGCTAGCGGCTACAGATCAGTGCATTGGCACAAAGGTGATCTTGGACGTCAAATATATATAAATATCACTACAGGACAGCCGGTGTTATCCGGAATTAGCCATTTGGACTGTTTTTTTGATATGGAAGCGTCAGAGTTGTTAATTTACGGTCATCGTTATTATGAAGAATTCTTCGCTGAGTACCCTTGTGCTTATTTTATTTTAAACACCCGCGATAAAAACAGCTGGTTGCGCAGCCGAGCCAATCATATGAAAGGTGTTTTAATAACCAGTATGCAAAAGCAGTTTAAATTTTCCGTTAAACAGGTTTTTAAATTTTGGTCTTTAGAGTGGGAGCACCATCATCGACATGTGCGCAGGTTTTTTGCTGGCAAAGAGAATTTTCTTGAGTTCAATCTTGACACAGATTCGATCTCAAAATTGATCGATTTTGTTGGTCCAGAGTACTTGTTAGACAGTAAACACTGGCGAAAGCTTAACGAGACGAAAAAAGTGAGCCCACAGGTCTAAATAAAAACTACAGAGCTTGCTGTTCAAATAACCTTGTTGGAAGTTAAAAAACCAGGTGGTGAGTTCATTGGGGTGAGCAAAGCGCACGAGAAGCGTCGCTTCGAGACTGCGAACGTCCAAGCGCAGCGCGCGGGCCGAGATAGTCCACTGAGGCTCAGCGCGAACGAAGTGAAGTGGTGGGCCCAGTAGGGTGAGCAGAGCGCTCGAGAAGCGTCGCTTCGAGACTGCGAACGCCCAAGCGTAGCGCGCGGGCTGGGATAGTCCACTGAGGCTCAGCGCGAACGAAGTGAAGTGGTGGGCCCAGTAGGACTTGAACCTACGACCAATCGATTATGAGTCGACTGCTCTAACCAACTGAGCTATGGGCCCTTTTTAAACTTGCTTGTTTGCCATCTAACGTTGTTACACTGCACTCGTCGCGCAGTCACGTACTTGATGTACGCTCCTTTGCTCCTTGTTTGTGCGCCTAGTTAGCTGGCAAACATTCTGCGTTTAAACTAGTGTTACTTGTTTGTCACCTAACGTTGTTACACGGCACTCGTCGCGCAGTCACGTACTTGATGTACGCTCCTTAGCTCCTTGTTTGTGCGCCTAGTTAGCTGACAAACACTCTGCGTTTAAACTGGTGTCGTTTGATAGCTAACTTTTTACTCGACACAGATAACACAGTTTCTGTCATTATTAACTGGCATATATACCGCCAGCTCACTGTAACGTGAACAGGCGGCATGATACTCGAATATTACTCGTCTATGAAGCTTCGCAGGTGATCTGAGCGGGTAGGGTGGCGCAATTTGCGCAACGCTTTTGCTTCGATCTGCCGGATTCGCTCTCGGGTGACATCAAATTGCTTGCCGACTTCTTCAAGCGTGTGGTCGGTGTTCATATCAATACCAAAGCGCATACGCAGCACTTTAGCTTCTCGGGCCGTGAGGCTGCCGAGAACTTCGCGGGTACTGTCGGTAAGATTCTGCTTAGTCGCTTCATCGACTGGCAGTGCGATAGTAGTATCTTCGATCAAATCACCGATGCTGGCATCTTCGTCTTCACCAATCGGCGTCTCCATAGAGATGGGCTCTTTGGCAATTTTGAGTACCTTGCGAATCTTGTCTTCAGGCATTTCCATACGCTCGGCAAGTTCTTCCGGAGTGGGTTCACGTCCCATCTCTTGAAGCATTTGGCGAGAGATACGGTTCAACTTGTTAATGGTTTCGATCATGTGCACGGGGATACGAATAGTTCGCGCCTGATCCGCAATCGAGCGTGTGATCGCTTGGCGAATCCACCAGGTGGCATAGGTCGAAAATTTATAACCGCGACGGTACTCGAACTTATCGACCGCTTTCATCAGGCCAATATTGCCCTCTTGAATTAGGTCAAGGAACTGCAAGCCGCGGTTGGTATATTTTTTAGCTATCGAGATAACTAGGCGCAGGTTAGCTTCGACCATCTCTTTCTTAGCGCGCCGGGCCATCGCTTCGCCGATAGACATACGGCGGTTGATATCTTTAATTTGCGTGATAGATAGTCCGCTCTGATCGCAGAGTTGTGCCAACTTGCGCTGTGATCGCTGGATCTCTTCAGCGTGACGCTCAAGCTTGGGTGCCCAGGCCGTTTTCTTACGCATCATAGCGTCGAGCCACTTGGGATCAGTCTCATTGCCAGGGTAAAGCTTAATGAAGTCTGCGCGCGGCATTTTCGCGTAGCGAATGCACAGTGACATAATATTTTTTTCTTCGCTGCGCACTAACTCAATGGCTTTGCGCACGGCGGCAATTAGCGGATCAAATTGGCGCGGCGTGAGCTTGAGATATTTGAACAGCTCGGCCAGCTCGACCATGTTTTTCTCAGCAGCGGCAGAGTCGCGACCATTGCGGCTGATTGAGCGCATGGTTTTTTCATGTTGTTTGCGAATGGCTTCAAAGCGTCCCTTGGCCTCTTCGGGGTCAAGGCCACCCTCGTGCTCCTCGCCTTCTTCCTCTTCTTCTTCTGCGTCATCGCCATTTTCAGCGCGAGCGGCTTCAGCAGCTTGTTGTTGAGCAAGGGCGGAGGGGACATGTTCGACAGGGTCTAGGTAGCCGGCAATCAGGTCGGTTAGCTTGCGCTCTCCCTCTTCGACAAGGTCGTATTCTGCGAGGACAGCACCGACCGCGGTTGGCCAGTCTGCCACGGCAGCCATCAACTCGCGGATACCCTCTTCAATGCGTTTGGCAATCTCAATCTCGCCCTCGCGGGTGAGCAGCTCTACTGAACCCATTTCGCGCATATACATGCGCACAGGGTCGGTAGTGCGATGTTGTTCAGATTCAACTGACGCCAGTGCAGCGGCGGCTTCGGCAGCGGCTACTTCATCGGGCGTGTTATCGCCAGAGAGCATTAGCAGCGTCTCTGCATCCGGCGCTGTCTCAAACACTGTGATGCCCATGTCATTGATCATCTGAATGATATCTTCGACCTGTTCGGGGTCGGCTATATCTTCGGGGAGATGGTCGTTGACTTCGGCGTAGGTGAGGTAGCCTTGTTCGCGTCCTTTAGCAATCAGGTCTTTAATGCCAGATTGCTGTTGGCTTGTAGTATCGCTCATAGGGAATCGTTCAGTTAGCTGTCGTATTTAGGGGGTGGATTATACTCAATAAAACCGCTATTGCCCACTGCGGTGCTGGGTTATGGCCGGTTATTTTTGCTCTCGCTGCTGTGCAAGATACTGTTTTATTTTGCTTTTTAACTGCTGGTCGGTCTCCGATTGAGATAACTGCAGCCACAATTTGTGAAGCTGTTTGATATTTGCTTCGCTGGCTTTTTCGATGCGCAGTAAATGCTCGATTTGCTGGGCGGCAGGCTGGCTGCGCATCAGTTGTTGCTGGAGATGACGGAGTGCGTCGGCAAATTCTTGGTCGTCGTCGCGGCCGCTCAGTTTGGTGGGCTGCAGTAACTCCATCGCTGCGAGCTTTTTTAGCTGTTCTGTCTCGTCGCCTGCGCCGTGTCTGCCCATCCAGTAAGCAATAATGTTGGATGGCTTATATTGCGGATTGCTCTCCACCACTTTGAGTACGCGCAAAAAAAGTTTTAGCTCAGAGTCGGCACTCTGTTGCATGAGTTCGCGCTCTACCACCTGCTCGGCTAGCTGAGGGTGGTTGATTAGTAATGCAGTTAAAAACTGTGCGTTGGATAAGCGCAGTTTGCGGCGCCGCTGGTCGCCGGAGATGGCACCCTGATCGCCATCAGGATAATCCTCTTGTGGCGCAAAATTGGCGTAGGGGTCGCTCTCTAAATGGGCGCTGTACTCGGGCGGTAGCTCCGTCGGTTGCCCGGAGTGGGCGATATTTTCTGAGGCGGGAGTCGGTGCGCTGTTGCGACGCTGGCCGGCTGGCTGATGGCTGGCCACATACTCTTTGAGTTGGTCTGCGCTAATGCCGGTGCGCTCGGCCAACTCAGCTAACAGCAGCTGACGGAAAACCCCTTGTGGAATACTGTTAATGGCTGGCGCTGCGGTTTTGGCCAGGCGCGCTTTGCCATCGGCAAAGCGGCTATCAATGCCTTCGCTGAGTTGTTCAAAGAGGAACTCCGACAGTGGTTGTGCGCTGCTCACTTGACGATTAAATCCTTCAGGGCCAATTTTGCGCACCAGGGTATCGGGGTCCTCACCTTCGTCTAAAAACAGAAAGCGACAACTGACGCCGTCGCGCATCTGTGGCAGTGCCACCTCTAGGGAGCGTTCAGCGGCGCGGCGCCCCGCTTTGTCACCGTCAAAACAGAAGACCAATTCCGAGGTATAGCGAAATAACTTGTGCAGGTGGTCTGAGGTCAGCGCGGTACCCAGTGTGGCAACAGCGTTGTGGATGCCGAACTGAGCCAGCGCGATGACATCCATATACCCCTCAACCATGATTAACTGATGGATGTTGTTGAGCTGTTGGCGCGCTTCATAGAGCCCGTAGAGCTCGCGGCCTTTGTGGAAAACGGGCGTCTCTGGTGAGTTGAGATACTTGGGTGTGCTGTCGTCGAGCACGCGGCCACCAAAGCCGATAGTGCGGCCGCGCTGGTCGCGGATAGGGAAGGTGATGCGGTGGCGGAAACGATCGTATTGTTTATTTTCTTCTGGCTTGGTCACCAGCATGCCGCCTTCATCGAGCAGCTTAATTTTCTCGCTGTTAGCTGCGCCTACGGCTTTGAGCAGATTGTCCCAGCCCGGTGGTGCATAACCGATACCAAATTGCTGAGCTATTTTGCCTGTTAGCCCGCGACCTTTAAGGTAATCCACGGCAGCACCGGCGGCCTTATGCTGTTTGAGTTGTTGACGAAAATAAGCCTGTGACTGCTCTAGGGTGTCGTAAAGATTGGCTTTGCGCTCAACTTTTACGCTGTCGCGCACTGCTTCGCGGGGGATCTCCAGCCCGGCATTGCCTGCCATCATCTCGATAGCGGTGACGAAATCGACGCGATCAAACGCCATCACAAAGCCGAGGGCATTTCCCCCGGCGCCACAGCCGAAGCAGTAGTAGAACTGTTTGTCTTGTGCAACTGTAAAAGAGGGTGTTTTTTCGTCGTGAAACGGACAGCAGGCCTTATAGCTCTTGCCAGCTTTTTTTAGATCGATACGCGAGCTGACGATATCAACAATATCACTCCGGTCGAGCAAATCGTCGATAAAGGTTTGCGGAATTCTGCCTGCCATCTGCTAGCTCTCGTAAAGCCAACTTAGCTCAGTGCTTTTTTTACACGGCCGCTCACCGCACCGGCGTCTGCCCGGCCTTGGATTTGCGGTTTCACTATGGCCATTACCGCACCCATTTGCTGCATTGAGCTGGCGCCTGTCGATGAAATGGCATTGGCAATCAGTTGATCTATTTCGTTGTCGCTCAGCGGCTGCGGAAGGAAGCTCTGAATCACTTCAATTTCAGCCTGTTCGATTTCAGCCAGCTCGGCGCGGCCGGCATCTTGGTATTGTGCAATAGAGTCGCGTCTCTGCTTGACCATTTTGTCCAATACAGCGAGAACTCGAGAGTCTTCGAGTTCGGTGCGCTCGTCTACCTCGATACGGTTAATATCAGCCAAAACCAGACGGATAGTGCCCAGGCGCTGCTTGTCTTTAGCGCGCATGGCATCTTTCATGGCTTGAGTCAGCTCGGCTTTTAATGGACTGGTCATAAGGTTTCCTTTCAATGCAGTAATTGGTGCTGCTCAATTAAAACGCTATAGAAACACAAAAAGCGCCACAGGGCGCTCTTTGGTCATCACTTCTAAGAGGGTGGTAGCAGTTATGCTAAGCCCAAAACTCTTAGTAGAGGCGAGTAAACTTGCGTGATTCGCGCGAAACTTTCTTCTGATTGCGCTTAATAGCAGCGGCAGCTTTGCGCTTGCGCTCCCAAGTGGGTTTCTCGTAAAACTCTTCGCTGCGAACTTTGGCGAGAATACCGGCTTTTTCACATGAGCGTTTGAAGCGACGCAGTGCTACGTCGAAGGGCTCGTTTTCTTTTACGCGAACGCTGGGCATTAATAGCAATCCTATTGTTGTAAAGTGTCATACAGCTAGTTAGCTGTTACCGCAGGCGTGCCGTCGGCTCGCCAATCAGGGCGCGAATTATAGGGGTAACCGTCATGCGATGCAAACCTCTATCGCCGCTTTGGCGTGGGGCCTGAAAACGGCTATATTAGCGCCCCTTTTTTACGATTAAGAGATGGTAGATGTTGGTATTGGGCATAGAGAGTTCTTGCGATGAGACTGGGTTGGCGCTGTATTGCAGCCAGCGTGGCCTGCTGGCACACAATATTTACTCTCAGGTCAAACTGCACAAGGATTTTGGCGGCGTAGTTCCAGAGCTCGCCTCGCGCGACCATGCGCGCAAACTCTTGCCGCTGCTTGAACAGCTTTTTGCTGAAGCAGACGTGGCTCGCGGTGATCTCGAGGGTATCGCTTATACCGCGGGGCCGGGTTTAATGGGTGCGCTGTTGGTGGGGGCCTCTTTTGCAAAATCGCTAGCTTGGTCGTTGGATATTCCGGCCATTGGTGTCCACCATATGGAGGGCCATCTGCTTGCACCTATGTTGGAGAGCAATCCGCCAGCATTTCCATTTGTAGCACTCTTAGTATCTGGCGGTCACACTCAGTTGGTGGCGGTCGAGGGGGTAGGGCGCTATCAAACACTGGGTGAGTCAGTTGATGATGCGGCCGGTGAAGCATTCGATAAAACTGCCAAGCTGCTCGATTTGGACTACCCCGGAGGGCCGAACTTAGCCGCGCTTGCAGAAACTGGCGATGCTGTGAAATTTCGTTTCCCGCGGCCGATGACCGATCGCCCAGGGCTAGATTTTAGTTTTTCCGGTTTGAAGACTTTTGCGCGCAATCTGATCGCGGCTGAGCGCGGCACAGCACCACTGCCGAGCCGCCCTGTGATGGCAGATATAGCCGCTGGCTTTGAGCTTGCGGTCGCCGAAACGCTGGCAATAAAATGCCGTCGCGCTCTTGTGCAAACCGGTATGCGCAGGTTGGTTATCGCCGGTGGAGTGTCTGCCAATAAGACGCTGCGCGAGGTGTTGTCGACAGCTTTGGCTAAGGTCGATGGCGAGTTATTTTATGCTCGTCAAGAATTTTGTACTGATAATGGTGCGATGATTGCTTATGCTGGCTGGAGGAGATTGGCGGCAGCCTCATTCGATGTTGCAGCCAACAATCATTTGGACTTGGCCGTAGAGGTGCGCCCGCGCTGGCCACTA
>Ga0209653_1003298_pt1 | contig 11127 bp, 10 predicted proteins | sample SaaInl6LU_22_DNA_FD_184644 | JGI IMG/M metagenome (GOLD analysis project Ga0209653, IMG submission 184644) | Marine microbial communities from expanding oxygen minimum zones in the Saanich Inlet - ESP_116LU_22_DNA (SPAdes) (version 2) | ecosystem: Environmental > Aquatic > Marine > Intertidal... | reverse complement strand
CAGTTACAGAAGACATTCTTACCAACGTGTGCTCTTTTGTAGAACCTGATCCTACTGCCCACTCTGAACCTGGATCTGTACCTGGAACGCCTATAATGTCTATAGCTGTCATAGTAGCTACATTAACTAAAGTAAGTGCGTCATCTCCATTGTAAAAAGTTGCCGAACCAGTAGTGTCAGCCACAGCAAGTATCGTTGCGTCTGCTGAAGCATTTGCAATGGTATAAACCTCGTAAGCTCCAAGTGTACCATTCATAACGAATGTGTCTGGTGATGTTGAACCACCATTCAATCGTACAACTGCATAGTCAGACATGTTAACTTCTGCACCACTCGCGTTGTAGATCTCTAAGTACTTGTTGTTGCTAGACCCTTCAGCATACTCGCTAAAGTACAAGCCTGAGCATTGTGCAAATGCACCGCAGGTCAACAATAGACCCACAACTAAGATGTAAATTTTTTTCATTTTCTTTATTTTATTTAAAATTAAACTGCACAAAAGTATAAATATTGGTTAAGGAAAAACAAAAGACTTTGTAAAGATTATTATTGCAAGGCAAATTTTACTTGAATGAAACGGCTCGTTTTAACATTTCATATAGCTATTGTAGCCTGTTTGGTAGGTGTTGTTATGTACCATATATGGTCGCCAGAAATTCTAATTAACGATTCTTTGGAATATAAATTAGCGGCTAATAATATGGTAGATTATAATACACTATATGGATGTGTTTTAAATGAGCCATTAGACTTTCGGTTGTATGGCAAACGAACACTTGGCTACCCTATTTTCATACTTTTTCAATTAGAGTCTGACTTCTTAATACTCTTATTTTCATACTTTTTCAATTAGAATCTGACTTCTTAATACTCTTAGTTTCTGTTTCTATCTATGCTCTTATTTTCTTTTTGGGCATCAACATTCTTGCTAAGTTTACTCAAGCTCGCATGGCATTTATGCTATATTTGTTTCTTTTTGTTGCTAACATCACCTTAGCGTTGCACACCACTTTTGTAATGGCTGACTTACTACTTGCTGCAATCATAACAGCGGGTGTTAGTGTGTGCTTTGAATCTCGAATATCATTGGCAGCTAGGGTGAAAGGTCTCTCTTTGCTCTGGGCTATTGGCTTACTTTTGAAACCGGTATTACTTCCTAGTTTAATTTTAGCTCCTGTCTTATTGATATACTTTAAAAATGTTCACCATAAATGGTATTTATACATAGTATTACCTTTTGTTGTGTTCATAGTTGGCTCGTTTGTAAATATGCAAAACACTCAAGTGTTTGAGTACAGTTCTATCTCCACTATAAACTTAGGTCAATATAATTCTAAACTAATGGTGACTAGTGCCGAAGGAAAGGAGGAGGGAGACGCTTACGTAAATCAAAACACCTTTCAGATTCCACGAAACGCAGAAGAATATGCAAAATATAAAGAAGGAGTGACCAAACTTGCTTTTGACCAATTAAAAAGTAATCCTTTAGCTTATGCAAAGGTTCACCTTGCTGGTATGATAAAAATGATTTTGGACCCCGGGCGTTTCGAGCTTTATACTTTTTTTGGTGTAAACGATAAAGAACAAAGCTTAACCGAGCTCCTATATGCTCGAGAATGGCAAAAACTCAAAACGGCTCTTTATAGGAACAAAACAGTTTTTGTTCTTTTTGTGGTGTTATTCCTTTTGAGCATTATGAAATTATTCATTGCCTTGTTTTCTATCTCTAAGAATAGAAACACTTTGCTCCTTTGGCTCATAATTTTTTACTTCATCGCTATTACAGGACCTATTGGTGCCGCCCGATTTATGATGCCAGTTAGTATTCTATACAGTGTGCTTATCTGTCTAGGGGCAGAGCGTATTCTAAATTTTTTCAAGAAACGTACGAAAAGCTAATACGTTTTCCCCAAATTTATCTTGTGTTTTTTGTTTCAAGCCTTCTGAATATTCTAGGGTGTAGATTTCAAAATGTTTCCACGTTTCTAACTTATATTGAACAGCGTACGAATTTGATGTTCTACTGATATGGTCCTCCACGATTTTGTACATATCGTGACTTATAAATAATCCGGTTTCCATAACTTCTGGAATGTGTTCTTCTCTTAGCCATTGTAAAACTTCCGTTTCTATTGCAGGATTGATGCTTAATGTTACGTTGTATATGATCATATTATGAGCGAGGGTGATACTGTTCTATTACTGTTTTTAGGTAAGCTTTATCCAGATGGGTGTAGATTTCCGTGGTTGTAATGCTTTCGTGTCCTAGCATTTGTTTTATTGTTTTTAGGTAAGCTTTATCCAGGTGGGTGTAGATTTCCGTGGTTGTAATGCTTTCGTGTCCTAGCATTTGTTGTACTGCTCTGAGGTCTGCACCAGCTTCTATTAGAACCGTTGCAAATGAGTGTCTTAACGTATGAGGACTTACCGTCTTATTTATACCAGCATTCAACGCTAATGTTTTTATAGTTTTGAATATCGAAACCCTACTTAGTACATTGCCTCTAAGGTTCAATATCAGGTTATTAATCTTGCTGGAGGCAGCTACATGTAATCTATAATTTTTCACATACCTCCCGATTTGTTCTATTGTTTTTTGTCCGATGGGTACCAACCGCTCCTTGTCACCTTTACCTGTCACTCTGATAAATCCATCACTAAGATACAGGTTACTCATTTTTAGATCTACCAACTCCGTTACTCGCAATCCACAGCCATACAACAACATAAGTATCGTCTTATCTCTTTCGCCTGCTGTTTTTGATAAATCTATACTGTCCAACATAAGGGATATTTCGTGATGTTCTAATACATCGGGTAGTTTACGTGGTAACTTGGGTGATATGACTAGTTGCATAGGATTTACAGTAATAAGCCCGTCTTCTACTTGCTTTTTGTAGAATGATTTCAGACCCGAGATGACTCGTGAAACACTTCTAGCACTTAGGCCTACATCATATAACCCTTGGATAAAATCTGAGACATTTTCCGCAGAAATTAATAAAAGATTTTTGTTTTCGGTATAAGAAACAAGTTTATGAATATCTCGCAAATAAGCAGCCACTGTATTGTTGCTCAACGACCTATCCACCGAAAGGCTGGTTTCGAATTCTATAAGTAGCTTGAGATTAGACTCGCTTATTTCAACTTCACTTCCGTACACTGAATCACCTCACGGTTCTCATCATCGTTGTAATTTATGAACACCGCCAAACTGGCTTCATCTATATTCACATCTGCTGGGATATCTATTTCCCATCCTTTTCTTACATAAAGACCACGAGTAGCGGTTACGGTATTGTCGCTTAACAATTTGTTTCCATTGTATGGTGTGTAGCCAAATCTTACAACGTGTTGGTGAGAATACTCGTTATCCGTTCCTCCGCTGTAATATTGTGGATGTACAATATTGTTTTCTAATAAAAATATAGTGACAAAAGGCTCTGCTGCGGCATCATCTGTGAAGCTAAACTCACCTTTAAGCTCAAAGGTTGAACTGCTAGTTTCTTTTACAGATAAATTCATATTCACGATTGACTTCTCGCCATCATAGCTATTGGCCCTATTTGCCCACGAGGCAAATTCTATGTTTCTGCTTGTTTCACCATCAAAAACAACTCTATTTATTCCACCTGCAGGAAGACTTGCAAAACCGTAAATATTAGACCCTATATCCTGAGCAATGTCTGTGGTGGGGTCTAGATAACCGGTGAACGGAAAAGTTAAAGATCTAAAACCTGTAGGATAAAGTCCTAAGATAACTACAGGATTGTTTGCACTATTATCCTTAATGGCCTTTGCTGCATCAGCTGCATTAGGACAAGCAATACACTTTACCCCGGTAAGATCTTCCACAAGTATACCTCTATAATCTGCTTCAGGTATTTCTGCTTCTGTTTTAAAAAATACGTAGTATCAGACAACACCTTGGTTCCACTTTCGCCAAAGGTGATGCTTGGCTTATTCTCTTTACACGCAGGAATTACCACAAGTGCCACGAGTATTAATGCAAATATTTTTTTCATACGATTCAAATTTACTTTTTTGTTCTTAAATACACATCTAGGTTTTTCAACTCCTTGCCTGTGACCTCTCGCCATGTACCTATCTGTATTCCCCTTTTCTCAAAGGTATGGAACATGACTCTATCCAGCTTAATAACCTCATTGTTAATGGCTTCAAACATTCTACGGATTACCCTATTCTTGCCGGAATGTATTTCAATCCCATACCTAAACGAGTCGTCTTCCTTTAATTCAACAATTTTGTCAAATTTTGTAATGCCGTCTTCTAATTCCAAACCTGTAACCATTTTATCTAACTCTTGCTGAGTTAATTGGTTCGCTACCTTAGCTTTGTATATCTTCTTTATCTTTTTGGTGGGATGGAGCAAGTTCTGCGTCAGTGTTCCGTCATTTGTCAGCAAAATAACACCTGTTGTATTTCTGTCTAACCTCCCAACAGGGTACAAATGCTGAAATTTTGCGGGTAACAAATCCATTATGGACCTTCTACCCTTTTCATCACTTCGCGTACAAATCACATTTCTGGGTTTATTCATTAAGACATATATCTTCTCTCCTGTAGATATTAAGTTGTTGTCTACCTTTACCTTATCCGTTAAGTTCACTTTTACTCCAAGGCTCTTTACAAGTTTGCCATTCACGGTAACCTTACCTTCCTCTATCAACTTATCCGCAGCTCTCCTACTACAAATCCCTGCATTGCTTATGTACTTATTTAAACGTATGGGTTCATCAATACTTGAAATATCTTCTTTATTCGATTGTCTTGTTTCTTTCATACGTTAGCTTTTATCGTAATTTTTGCAAAATAATAACGTTACAAGCAATAAGCACCTAACCGTTGAGATATATATTAGCAATATTCCTAAGTGTTTACCACCTACTCAGTTTTGGTGTTGACTCTTCACCTCAACTTTTGCGTGCTTGTATCAACTTCACAAACAATACCGTAACCATAAGTTGGAAAACTCCAACCGATAATTGTGGCTCCTTCACAAAATATAACCTGTACGCCAAACCGGAAACAGGGACATTTACTCAACTAGCTGAAATTAACAACATAACCACAAACGAATATCTGCACTCTCTTACAGAACCCAATACTAAATGGCAGTATTATTTAGCTACCAACTTCGCTTGTGACAACAGTACCCTTTTGATTAGTGATACAATAGCTGTAGACATAACCTATCCTGAAAATATTCAGCTTGATTCTGTAAGTTACGACCTAAATACACAAGACATAATCGCGGGATGGCAACCAAATCCCAGTATTGATACTAAACGTTATGAGCTTTTTGATTTCCGTAGTGGGGATGGTGATTCTATTGGAACTACCATTGATACAAATTTCAATATATCTCAAGCTCGATCGGGCAGGTTTCCCATCGTACTCGCTACCATAGACAGTTGTTCCTTATCGTCGTTATTATCTACTCCACACAGCCCGTCATACTTACAGGCTGGTATCGACACGTGTGAACGAGAAATCACTTTAAAATGGAACACTTACATCGGGTGGAGTGCTGTTGATAGTCAATCTGTTTATGTGTCTAAAGATAAAATTAACTATACCAAAGTATCAAACCTAGGCGGAAACATAAACAGCTATATCTTTACCGAATTTGTATTGGGTGACACTATCTCATTCTACATAAGATCTTACACCAATAAGGGAACAATAACCTCCAGCTCTAATATAGTTACCATCTCGACAAGAAACCTTGTAGTACCAGATTATCTCTACTTAGCAAATGTCACTGTAAATGATGCAATAGGTAATAACCAAGCACCAATAGCTCTAGAATGGGAAACAACTAAAGTGCAGGATATTGAACTATTCCAGATTAACTACGGTTTATCGCCCAACACGCTTATAATCAACCGTGAAGTTAATTCTACGAATTCGTCGGTATATAACCTTATTGACACTAAATCCGACGGCAAAACACAATCGGTATATTATCAAATAGTAGCATATGACAAATGTGAAGATCCATTAATTATTTCTCAAATTAGTCAATCTATTCATCTCGACATTTCACCGCTAATTGTTCATAACGAATATATTAACTGGAAAAATAACGTCGACGAATATCAATTGCTCAAACATGATGGTTCCACGTGGAAACAAATTATATCACAAAACAACCCTTTTACTTTTACTGACTTTACCGACTCGTCTGGATGTTATAAAGTTGTAGCCATAGAGCAAGAAAATAGTCCAGAAAAAACGGCTACATCACACTCTAATATCATCTGCTTTAGCAAACCCCTAGTATATGAAGTGCCATCAGGAGTTAATCCAAATAGTGATAACAATAGATTTATAGTTGTCGGTCAAGGTATAGACCATAATAAGTCGCACTACGCTATCTACAATCGGTGGGGCCAGAGAATTGTAAACAACCCTACCAATAAACCTTGGTATTTAGACTACCAGGGTAAACATGTACAAAACGGAATATATTTATATACTCTCGAAATACACTCAGAAACCGGTATTAAAGAAATAACCAAAGGAACATTTAATGTCATTAGATAGAATTTATTTAGAATCGGATATACAAGATATATCACAACTGTTCCACGTGAAACCCCTAAATCAAATTCACAAAGAATTAGAGATACAAAAACCCTGTATCTATTACATTGTAACTGATGATGAACTCCTTCAATTAAATAAGCAAGTATTGAACCACGACTATTATACAGATATTATAACCTTCGATTACGAAGACGATGAAGATATAGATGAGAATGAAATAGTTATTAGTTGGGATAGGATACAAGACAATGCTCTAACATTAAAACAAGATATACAAAACGAATTTAATAGAGTGTGTATACACGGTTTATTACACTTAGCTGGATATAAGGATAAGACAAAAACAGAGCAACTAGAGATGACGAAAGCTGAAAACAAATATTTAAAAAAATACTGTTCCACGTGAAACAATGAAATACAACTTAATAGTAGTAGGGGCTGGACACGCAGGATGCGAAGCAGCCAATATAGCCGCAAAACTTGGTTCTAAGGTTTTGCTAATTACCATGAATATGGAAACTATAGCAAAGATGTCTTGTAATCCAGCGATGGGGGGCGTTGCTAAAGGCCAAATTGTGCGCGAAATTGACGCTCTTGGGGGTTTATCTGGTATTGTGTCTGACTATAGTATGATGCAGTTTAGAATGTTAAATACTTCTAAAGGCCCTGCAATGTGGAGTCCCAGGACCCAAAATGATAGAACGTTGTTCTCGCTTAAGTGGCGAGAACTACTAGAAAATAATTTTAATATCGATTTCATACAAGACTCTGTTAATGAAATACTCATAGATAATAATAAGGCTAATGGAGTTAAAACCACCTCAGGTAATACATATTACTCCAACGCAGTAATCGTAACCAGTGGCACCTTTATGAATGGAATAATTCATATCGGTCGCAAACAGATTACAGGAGGTAGAATGGGAGATAAGGCTTCATATGGGATTACAGAGCAGTTAGTATCCCTAGGTTTTGAAGCAGGAAGAATGAAGACAGGCACACCACCACGAGTGGATGGACGGACCATAAATTATGGAGTTATGGAAGAACAAGCAGGTGATTTAGATCCACAATGTTTTTCCTTTCGAAATCCTATTCAAATAAAAAAACAACATTCCTGTCATATCACGTATACCAACGAACAAGTACACGACACGTTACGAAGTGCTTTTGCTGATAGTCCATTATTTAATGGTGCTATACAAGGAGTGGGGCCCAGATACTGTCCTTCGGTTGAGGATAAAGTTAATCGATTTGCGGAGCGTACACGCCACCAAATATTTGTAGAACCAGAAGGCTGGAATACGTATGAAACTTATATCAATGGTTTTAGTACTTCTCTTCCACAAGACATACAATTTAAAGCTTTAAGGCAAATTAAGGGATTCGAAAACGCTAAAATATTTAGACCGGGTTATGCCATAGAGTATGATTTCTTTTATCCAACCCAACTCAAACTTTCATTAGAAACTAAGGTAATAGATAACCTATATTTTGCCGGACAAATAAATGGTACAACAGGATACGAGGAAGCTGCCTGCCAAGGACTAATGGCCGGTATAAATGCCCATAATAAAGTAAAAGAAAAAGATTCGTTTATACTAAAAAGAAGTGATGCATATATAGGTGTACTTATCGATGACCTAATAAACAAAGGAACTAAAGAACCATATCGCATGTTTACCAGTAGAGCAGAATATAGAATTCTACTAAGACAGGATAATGCTGATCTCAGACTTATGCCATTAGCTTATAAACAAGGTACTATTACTCAACAAGAATTTGATAGACTAGAACATAAACGATCTAATGTAAATACAATAAATAAAATTATTAAAAAGAAAACTATAACTCCCGTAGAAACTAATCCAGTTCTAGAGAAATATAATACAGCACCAATTCCCCAAAATTATCATATCGAAAAAGTTCTATCACGTCCACAAATTAATTTTAAACATTTACTTGAGATAGACTCTATAAATAAATTAATGTCAGACTACAATGAAGATGAACTATTACAATCTGAAATACAACTAAAGTATAAAGGATATATCCAAACAGAAGAGGAAAACGTAGAGAAATTATTACGTCACGAGAACTTAAAAATCGATTCTACCTTTGATTTTAATACTATCACTTCTTTATCCCTAGAAGCACGTGATAAGCTTAACCAAATTAAACCTGAAAATATTGGACAAGCATCACGAATAAGTGGAGTAAGCCCAGCTGATGTATCTGTATTATTAGTACATTTCGGGCGTTAATGAAATACATAGTTTTACTAAGTTTACTGTTTTTTAGTTGTGCATCGGTACAACCTATATCTGGGGGTGAAAAAGACACTAATCCTCCAGAAGTGGTAAGTAGCACAATAGATAGTGCAGCCTTATTTGTAAATAAAAATACCGTTACATTTACATTTGATGAATATATAAAAGCTAAAAATACTCAAGAGAACTTACTTATTTCTCCTAACCAAATTAAACCACCTACTATCACAGTTAAAAATAAAAAACTAACCATAACCTTAAACGATAGCCTTAAAGAAAACACTACGTACACCTATCAGTTTAACGAGACCATACTCGATAATAATGAAGGTAATCCTATTACAGATTATAAATTTATATATTCCACTGGGAACTATATAGATTCAGCATTCTATGCAGGAAAAGTTAAGAACTATATAACTAAAGAACCGTGCGACGGTTGTAAGATTCTTCTGTACACCAAGTATAGAGACTCTTCTGTTGTATTAGATAAACCTGCCTATATAAGCACAACCAATGAGAACGGTACATTTAACTTTACTAACTTACCAAATGATACCTTTTATGCTGTGGCCCTACAAGACGGTAATAAAAACTCCAAACTAAACACAGATGAATACGTATCCCTACCTAGAAAGATAAATACAGAAACCAGTCGAATTGATACCTTCAATATATTTATAAACAAAAACAGTGATCCATTAAGAATCACCCAAGTAGCTAAAACTCCACCAGGTGTATTCAAATATAATAGTAACCAACCTTTACTATCTGACTCTATTAAGCTTATAATTAATAATAAACCAGTTTTATTTTCAATAAACCCCTCAAAAGATACTATTACTACGATCTATAAGCAACTCGTTGATTCTTTAGATATACTAATCCTCGTGCACATGGATACATTCACTTTTGATCACACTGAAGACTTATCCTCCATAGAGTACACGATAAAACCCAAGATAACTACCTACCAAAACTACATTAAACTAACAAGTAAAACCCCAATAGAAAATATCGATTCCGCTAAGTTAACACTACTTATAGACTCAGTATATCAATCTATTAAACTTTACCGTATAGATACCTTTTCATTTAAGATAAATTATAACTCCAGTTCACACCTAAAATTAAGTATCCTTAAAGGAGCATTAACAGATATAAATAATAAAGTTAATAAAACCGATACACTGTCTATAGCACCATATAAAGACTTAGAAACCAACCTTAAACTAACTATAGTAGCAGACTCTAACACTTCTTATATTCTAACTTTACTCCAAGGAGATAAACCATATTATACCCAATACTTTACTGGCCTAAATGACTTAATATTAAATAACATCAAGCCAGGTACATATAAGGTTCGCATAGAAACTGACAGTAACAACAATGATATATGGGATACAGGTGATATATATACTAATAAACCTCCGGAGCCCATCTTTTTGTCAGAGCCATTTGATATTCGTCAGAACTGGGATAAAGAACTGACTATCAATATAAAATAGGATTGTTAACATACTTAATAACAACTAATGTTATTAGTGGAGTATAAGACACTTATTCGACGCTATACATAAACTATCCACCTTAGCTTATATTTAACCAACCTGGAGTTAACAATATGACCCGTATATATACACCATGCTGTTATCCACAATACTATGCTTATAACCTAGTTAACACAACCGCACGAATTTGTTAAGTAATAGATTACTAATAACTTAATACCAATTATACTGTTAAAAAATTGTTATCAACCGTAAATCAAAATTAACTTACGAACCAATTCACACACCTTTAGTTATATACTATTATAAATTTAATTAATCTTTTTAAAAAAGTAATAAGAAAGTGGATTGAGGGATTTTGAAAGCTTTGATATGAAGTAAACGAAGAGATTGTTTTTCTTTGTACCAACGATAATGAAAGAGCAGATAGATAACCTGGTTGACGAATTAAAGAATTTTAAAATTTCATCGAAAGATGAATTAGAAAAATTTAGATTAAAATTTTTGGTAAAAAAGGGTTTGGTGAATGATCTTTTTAATGAATTCAAAAGCCTGACTGGTGAAGAAAAGAAAAAGTGGGGTAAGGAATTAAATGTAGCTAAGCAAAAGGTTGAATCATTTTATAAATCGTCACTAGAGCAATTAGAAGAATCTGGAGATGGAAATAGTGAGGTAGAATCTGAATTACCAGGATATTTTTCAGAACTGGGAGGACGTCATCCGATAAGTTATGTAGTTGAGGAGATGAATCAAATTTTTGAACGATTAGG
>Ga0209653_1003295_pt1 | contig 11134 bp, 10 predicted proteins | sample SaaInl6LU_22_DNA_FD_184644 | JGI IMG/M metagenome (GOLD analysis project Ga0209653, IMG submission 184644) | Marine microbial communities from expanding oxygen minimum zones in the Saanich Inlet - ESP_116LU_22_DNA (SPAdes) (version 2) | ecosystem: Environmental > Aquatic > Marine > Intertidal... | reverse complement strand
CCAACAGCTTTAGCTGTGCGGCCAAAAAACTTTCTAATTGAATCGCCTAGACCCATTTGTATTTATCTCCATTCGAACAAACGACTGAAGCTTATGTGAGGAATCTCTAGATGGCCCTGCGGCGTGCCAAGATCTCGTCGATGTCTTTACTCGCCAGCACTCGCCGCGGCTTCGAAATGTCGATCACATCGGCAACCGGCTTCTCTTCAAGCAGGTTGCTTCTCTTAGCAAGTGGTTCGGGCAGCGGGTTCGGGCTCCACTCCCGCGATCTGGCCCTCGCTCTTGCAGCGCTCGAGCGGACATCTTGTCGAGACTTGTGAAGCCTCTTTGCAATCGCTTGGGCCTGGCTAGCGGCTGCGCGGGAAACCAAGAGGCTCAAGGTTGAGAAAACGCCCGCTGCGGCGGCTAGAAACCAGAAGCTCGAGTCGACTGCGGCTGACATGGCTGCGGCTATGAGACCCAAAAGAAACAGCGCAAAGAGGACTGAAAATCCGCGCTGGGTGGCAAGAAGTCTTGCGAGTCGGTCGTGGTCGGTCAGGACCCTGTTGCGGTTCACCTCTCGAGCTTCCTTGCGCATCAGGCTGGTTGTGGCCTTGAGCTGCGCACGCTGGGTGTAACCGGGAACGAAAATAATCAACCAGACGATTGCGGCTATAACGAGAGTTACGCCACCTAATCCAACTGGTAAGTCCATGGCTATAAAGATATGGGGACAGCTGGCAATCGGGCGCTATTGCGAGTGCGTGTTCTCGAGTCTTGCCAACATGGAGCCTTTGCGCTCCTCGGATGTGATGGCGAAAATGCGGTGATCGCGCCACTGACCGTCGATGTGAATGAACCGTTCCTTGAGCCCCTCTTCACGAAGCCCCAACTTCTCAACGACCCTCAGGCTCGCGCCGTTCTCGGGCCTGATGTCGATTTCTACCCTGTGAAGGTGTTTCTCGTCAAAGAGGTGGTCAATCGTGAGTGCGACGGCAATCGGCATGGCTCCGCGGCCGGCATAGTCTTTGCCTATCCAATATCCGACGCTTGCCGATGAAACTGAGCCGTAAAGAATGTTTGCAACATTGATCTGGCCGGCCAGCTGGCCATCAACTTCGATTATGAATGCAAGGCCCGTGCCCTTGCGCTGTTGATAGAGCAGATTGCTCACCAGGTCCCTTGCATCCACCGGATACCTAATCCCAGGGGTGGTAGCCTCCCAGGGAGATAGCCACGCCCGGTCCTTCACCAGTAGCGACTGCAACTTCCGAGCGTCGCGCTTTTTCAGGTGCCTCAGTTCAACTGAACCAAATTTAAGTGCGCCGCTACTCACGCTGGCAAGATTACCCCTATGGATTACCAAGGCAAGAAAGAGTTGAGGGCGCAGCTGACTGAGGCAAGGCCTCACTCATCGAAAGGTCTCACTGAGCAACTTGCTGCAATCCTCTCTTCCTCTCGCGCAAAGACCATCGCAAGCTACGTGCCCCTTGCAAATGAGCCAGATGTCTCTGAGTTCAATCAGCTTGCTGTGCAAAGAGCGAATCTGGTTTTACCGCGAATCATAGGAGACACCCTGGAGTTCGCATCAGGCGAGCAGGTTCGGGGGCCATTAGGCATTTTCGAGCCCACGGGCGAAGCAGTCGCCATTTCGAGCATTGGGCTAATGATCGTGCCTGCCCTGGCAGTTGACGAGATGGGCAATCGACTCGGCAAGGGCAAGGGCTTTTATGACAGGGTTCTTGGCTCATTTAGAGGCTTGAGTGTCGCGGTGGTGTTTGACAGCGAGGTCATTGAGGCGGTTCCCAGTGAGCCCCACGACCAGAGGGTGGCAATGATTGCAACACCGCTGAGAACACTCATTGTTGGCTAAACTTCTCAAGCTATGCCTACCTACGCCTACTCCTGCAAATCTTGCGAGCACGTGTTTGAGATGCAGTTGAGCTTCAGCGATAGCGACCCTGCGGGTTGCCCTAAGTGCGGCGGGGAGATTAGAAAAGTCTTTGGCAACCTGGGGGTTAGCTTCAAGGGTTCTGGCTTTTATAAGACTGACTCTTCGACCAAAGCACCGGAAAAGAGCGAGCCGGCTCCCTCTAGCGACTAGCCCCAGTGGGGCGGCTTATCATCTCTGAGCCTGTCATCGTTTGAATCATCACCATCGCCCCAACCCTCTGGACGGTCCTCAGATGCGGGCTCGTCAAAAAGCGGCTCTACACGGCCGTTGAGGTCTAGGCCCAGCTTCATGGCAATCCTGTTTGCCACTTCCTGAGGTTGAGCAAATATCTCAAAAGCGTGAACCCTGGTGTATTGCCAGCCCATTGCCCTCAGAAGACCCGGGCGCAACCTGAGCTTTTCTTCCCAGCTCTCCCCTGCGAGCGACCAGTCTGCATCAATCACGATCGCACTCTTGCCCCTAGATGCCACAAGCGCGATACGTCCAGCAAAGTTCAGGTTCACCTTCAAGCCCAGTTTCTCGAGTCGCTTCGCAAGATCTGAAAGCAGCGGGTCTGGATCTCCGTCCAGCACGTCTGAGAGGAAGCTTGGGGCGATAAGGTCCTTGAGCCACTTCTGGTTCTCGGGGAGCGAGCCACCGGCGAAGTCCTCGAAGTTGTAACAGGAGACCACGCTGAGGCGCTTTCTTGCGGAGACAATCTGATTCACCATCCAGCGGCCTGCGTTTGGAGAGTTGAAGTCGCCCAAAGTTCCGGAGATTCGACCCTCTGGGGTCCTGCCGAAGCCAACCGAGAAAATAACGCGGTCTGCGAGCCGGTGGGTTAGCTCGCTCATCGTTACAGACTCGAAGCGTTCCCTGCCGTGAGCATCAAAAAACTCAGCTATTGCGGGTTGCTCCCTGACAGCCTCAGAGACCTTCTGGTCAATTCGATCGGCGTGAGATTTCGAGGCTGTGACAACCATTAGGGACTCGTCTGGGTGCCAGCGAGCGTGAGAGATCACCAGTTCAACTACCTTTTCAACCTCTGAGTCCATGGACTCGGTAGCACCTTCAATGGTCGACTCCGCGTTAGCACCCTCAGTGACCTCGAAGTGTTCGAAGTTGTGCTCCCCGAAGAGCTGGCCAACGGTTGGCTCCAAAATAATCTCGTCATCGTAGAAGTTTTGGTTTAGGTAGCGACCCAAGACCTGGCCGTTCATTCGGTAGCTTCGGCTAATTAGCTCGTGCCCGAACCTCGACTCCACCAGCTCATAGACCGAAGGCCTGTCGGACTCATGACTGTCATGGTTAGCCCTAGCCACAGTGTCAAAGTTCTCGGGGGCTGCAATTGCGGGGTCTCCAAAGGCAATTACCTGATCGGCTTTGGTGAGCGCAAATATCGTCTCGGCGGCTCCGGCTGAGGCAGCGTCGAGCACTAGCACGGTGTCAAAGCTGTCGCTTGCGGCTAGCTCCCAGATTCGATAGGGCGAAACCATCACGGCCGGCACCAGTTGCTGCCAAAGGGTGCCTCCCGCCATTAGCCCCTCTTTGAGGGTGATGCTTCGTTTCCTGAGCTGGTCACGAAGTTTGTCCGCGGACGCCGGTTGCTTTTGGATACCGGCCTTCCAACGCTCTGAGAGGGCTGCTCTGACGGTGTTTCCACCCTCAGCGATGACCTTCTGACCTGAGGTCTCAAAAGCTTCCTCTAGCTCTGCCAGGTGCTTGGCGTCGTACTCAAGAATCTCGGGGTTCCGCTGCACAATCGCCTCGAGCGCCGATTGCCACCATGCCAGCTCGAACTCCAGCTGAACCTGGTTACTTCGTGGGTTCAACAAAGACAGCTCTTTGGAGAGCTGTCCGAGTCCTGCGTCGCTTAGTTCCTTGACGATTGGTTTGCGATCTAGGTACTGATCCAGATACTCGGTCTGGGTTGCGAGCTCCTCAAATCTAGAACCAAGCTCGTCGAAACTAAGCCTTGTGAGTAGGGGCCGATCTGGGTCGGGATCGAGATGCTTGTCCAGAAGCGCGATTACCTCGCTGATGGTCTCAAACTTTGCCTGGGTCTCCGCCAGACCCAAAGGCACGGTCGGTGGCGCCTGAGTCTTGTTGTGCTTCTTCCATAGCTCACGCTGCTCTTGGGCGTCCTTGAGCGCTTGGTGGAGATTGCTTACCGAGGTCCCGGGCCTAAGAAACTCTTTGGCCAACTTCTTGAATCTTCTTCGCTGAGCACCAGAGAGCTCCGTGCGCTCCGAGCGACCGGCGGTCGCCTTGATCAGATCGTGCAGTGGTCGATCAAAGATGCTGGGTAGGAACTTATCCAAGGTATAGCGGACACCGAGCAGCAGCCTGAGCTGCTCGGCCCACTGCTCAACACTTTCGCACGGGGTTAGCTCTAGATCTGCGAGGTAGCGATTGATCTGATAACTAAGAGTCCGCCAGTTCTCTCCCGCGAGCTCTCTAACCGCGGCAAGAGCCTTGGCAATTTCGTCCTGAGTTTCAAATCGTGCCCCATACCAGGGAGAGCTCTTTGCTCCATATTCAAAGACTCGAGCCTCATGGGCCTGTGCCAAAAGCTCAGGTGCGGTTGACCTAATGGCCCCCAGAAGCTCCGGCTTAATCCTGGCGGCATTCACCGGTGGGTTTGCGCCTCCTGCAAGCTTGGCAAGCTCCTCGAGCGCCTCTATCAGCGAGATGCCCAGAACTGAGTCACTTGTGGCAACGGCATTGAAGTAGTGCTCGATGGCCGCCTGTGCTTTTCGGTGGTCAGCTTTGGCCTCTAGGAGCACGCCAGGAGTTGCCTTTTCGTTTCTCGATATGGCTGCCACCGCGTCATTCCAGGCGTCATTTGCTCTGATTGCCAGACCTCCCAGCCCGTGGCTGCTGAGCCGCTCGGCAAGCTCATCGAGGGTCTGTTCCCTTGGAGCAACCACCAGCGTCCTGCGACCGTCGAGGGCATTGTTGGCTAGCAGATTCACAACGGTCTGGAGATAGCCACATCCCGGCAGAGTTCTAACTGCAAAAGATTCGCCCTCGTGGGCTCTGCGGAGCACAAGCCGTTGCGAAGTATCGGCCTCTGCGACCAAGGTGACAGGGGACTCAGACACTACAGGAGCCTTGCCCTGGTCGCCAAGAAGCGTCGCCAGGGATCTCAAATCCTCGGGAAGTTCAAGCTGTGAGAGCCTGATTAGGTCCGGCACGAAGTTGCCCAGCACTAGCAGCTTCTCAATCTCTGCCTCCGTGCTCTGCAGATACTGAGAGACAAGCGCCAAGGCGCCAACTGGAATCAGGTCCGACTGTCCCGTTGCAACTGCGATCAGATCCGACTCCTTGAAGTCCGGACGATGTTGGGCAATGAGCTCAGTGACTGCTGGATTCAAAACCGGCAGCTCTGAGATACGCAATTCATAATCGTCCCCGCGAACTAGCAGGTGTGCCCGCCAGAGCAGGATGGGGAGCTTCTTTTCGTCGATGCTCACAAGCCCACCGGCGACAAAGAGTGCCTCAGCACCAAAGGTCTGCTCGATGCGCTGGGCTTTCCTCAGGATGCGTTTTGTGGCGCTCAGTGCTCTCGCCAGCGCGACTCCATCCCGCACAAGGTTGCCAATGGTGGTGCTTCTTGCGGAGACCAGCTGGGCAAGACCGCCAGGATGGGCTCTAGCCAGGTCGACCTGACCAAAGCTGGAGGGTTCAAACCTAATGAGTGGATTAGTTCCGCCAATGCCTGCAAACTGCTCTTGCCAGAGCTGTAGCTGCTGCGAATGGTCCACTGCCCAAGCCTAAATCTTGATGGTCCCTTCTCCCCTTAGCCTTGGCCGAGGAGAATCAGATCAAACTCCGCTAATCTAGAACCTCTTTTGGCCTCGTAGCTCAGTGGATAGAGCAACGGTTTCCTAAACCGTGTGTCGGAAGTTCGATTCTTCTCGGGGCCACCAGGACACATCAACTAACCGATGGGTTAGGTTTGAGTTGTCCAAGGCTCGCAGTCGTGCCAACTCATCCCCATCAAATCCGGCACGGAGCCACTTTGCTTTTATCAAAAATACGTTCGATTTTTTCCACTTCAGACCCCCGCTACAGGCCAAGACCATCGGTTCGTGAGGCGCTCACCGACCCCAAGCTGCTACTTAGAGAGACTCTGGCCGGACTGGTCGTCGCAATCGCCCTCATACCTGAGGCAATCGCCTTCTCCATCCTCGCTGGTGTCGACCCGAGGGTGGGGCTTTTCGCAAGCTTTGTCATGGCGATCACAACCGCGGTCCTGGGAGGGCGGCCCGCGATGATTTCTGCGGCAACAGGTGCAGTTGCTCTCGTAATCGCCCCGGTAGCCAGGGACTACGGCATTGACTACTTCTTGGCGACCGTAATTCTCGCGGGTGTTTTCCAGGTTGTGCTGGGTGTTGCCGGAGCTGCGAAGTTGATGAGGTTTATCCCACGCAGCGTGATGATTGGGTTTGTAAACTCCCTGGCAATTTTGATCTTCATGGCTCAGCTGCCACACCTCATTGATGTGCCGTTCGCGGTTTACCCTTTGGTAGCGCTGGGACTGGTTGTGATGGTTGTGCTTCCCCGTTTCACCAAAGTCATACCCGCTCCGCTGGTTGCAATCGTGCTGGTGATGGGGACTGTTGTTGTCACGGGATTGAGTGTCCCGACAGTTGGCGACGAGGGTGAACTGCCCCAGTCTCTCCCTGAATTGCTAACTCCTAACGTCCCACTCACCATGGAGACTTTCAACATAATCGCGCCGTTTGCTCTCGCGATGGCCTTGGTTGGTCTGCTGGAGTCACTTCTGACTGCAAAGTTGGTTGATGAGATAACTGACACCCACTCCCAGAAGACACGTGAGTCGCTCGCTCAGGGTGTTGGCAACATCATCAGCGGCTTCTTCGGTGGCATGGGCGGTTGCGCAATGATTGGCCAAACGATGATCAACGTCAAAGCCAGCGGTGCCAGGACGAGAATCTCAACCTTTCTTGCCGGTGTCTTTTTGCTGGTTTTAGTTGTCGCACTGGGCGACTTCGTACAGGCAATCCCAATGGCAGCGCTTGTCGCGGTGATGATCATGGTCAGCGTCGGCACCTTCAACTTTCACTCAGTTGCGCCGGCGACTCTGAAGCGCATGCCTAAGAGCGAGACCGTTGTTATGGTCGCAACAGCCGCCGTGGTGGTTTGGACACACAACCTTGCAATTGGAGTAATCGCAGGAGTTGTCGTTGCAATGGTTGCCTTCGCAAGGCGAGTGGCTCACTTCGCTAACGTAAAGCGCTCGGTGGGTGGAGACGATGAAATTCAGGCAGCCCTCTACACAGTCGAGGGTGAACTCTTTTTCGCCAGCAGCAACGACCTAACCACTTTGTTTGAATACACCGACGATCCCCACTACGTGGTCATCGACGTTTCTGCCTCTCATATTTGGGATGCATCTACCGTGGCAGCTCTCGATTCAATCGTTACGAAGTACGAGTCGCTTGGTAAAGAGGTCTACATTAAGGGCATGAACGAGGCCAGCGAAACTCTACACACCAGGCTTGCTGGAAACTTTGGCGGAGATATCTAGGCTGCTTGCTGATGCTGCAGAGCCAAAAACTCTTGCCACTGTGGCATCGGCTTCTCAGCTCCCCGCACACTCCAAACTAGACCGGTTGGCATCTTTGGGGTGACCCTAAGCTCCCAGCCCATCTCCTGAGGGGTCTTGTCGCTCTTGGCGTTATTGCACCTCAGGCAGCAGGCGACTAGGTTCTCCCAGCTGTCCTGACCGCCACGCGACTTTGGAATCACGTGATCGATGGTGTTCGCACTCTTGCCGCAGTAGCCGCAGCGGTGTGCATCTCTGCGCAGCACGCCTCTTCTAGAGACTGGCACCCTGCGGGAGTTGGGAATACGAACATAGCGCTGGAGCAGAATTACCGCCGGCATGTCAAACTCCTGCTTTGCGCTGCGCACAACCTCACCACCAATCCCGGCAAGCACGGTTGCTTTTTGGTTGAGCACTAAGACCAGTGCTCTCTTGAAGGAAACGACCGCTAGCGGTTCGTAGCCTGCATTCAGTACGAGTGTGCGCAAGATGTTCTCCTATCGAATTCGCCCACACGGCTTGTGAGTATTCGTTACTGACTCCGGAAACAAAAAACGCGCCGCAAAAATGCGACGCGCAGGTTTTTCCGGCATGGGTATGCAGGGGTGTTGGTGGAGATGGATCCAGTTGCCATGCCTGGATTGCATGTCTAGTGGCACTTCACCGCCCCTTCCCAGCTAAGTCAATACTTGCAAAGAAGATTAAGTCTGCGAGGGGAAATCACGCGTTAGAAACGCTGAAGCTTTGAGTGAACTTTTGGGATCAGTTTTGGATGTCCGCGAGGCGAACGATGTGGAATCTATCGGTGAAGATTGGTGCCAGCTTCACGCGGTCTCCCGGCTGAGGCGCGTGGTAGAAGTTACCGTTACCGGCGTAGACCCCGTTGTGGCTGTAGTCATTGAAGACCACGATGTCTCCGGGAACGGCCTCCTCGATAGGAACCCGCTCTGCGTATCTAGCCTGCTGATAGACGCTGTGCGGAAGCTCGATTCCAAACTGCGCGTAGACAAAAAGCACAAGGCCAGAGCAGTCAATACCGTTGGGGGTTTGACCACCAAAGACATATGGCGTTCCAACAACCTCGGCGGTTGCCTTCATGATGTTGGCGCTAGTGATTTCGGTGAATCTAGGTTCTGCTAAGTAGTCGGCAGCCAAAGGGCCACGGTAGCGCTGAGAAGATCGCTTGACCTCAAACTCCGATGCGTCAGCTGGTTGGTACTCGCCTCTGGTAAAAGAAACCGCCCTCACCGTTGCGACTGATAGTCCTTGGGATGGGGCGGAGAGCTGAACCATTTCGTTAGAGGTAGTTAGGCCAGAGACGGCAGTTGCCTCAGGGGAAAACCCATAGGAGGGCAAAGCAAAAGTTGCCATCAGGCCGGTGGCCGATGCCATGGTCCAGAATGAGCGCATGCCGCTGCGAGCGGCAACCATTTTCTTGGCCCGCTCTGCTTTTCTTAGCTCTTTGCGCGATGGCCTGGCATCAGCTGAACTCAAAAGGAATCCTCCGAGAAGTCTTTGGAACTTCTAACTGGCCAAGTATAACTAGTTAGCCATCTGTTCACACAAAAACAGGTGCTGCCCAATCGAGTCATCAATCAGCAGACCCTCTTGATAGCCCGATGCGGTTAGCAACTTCTCACCCGACTGAATTGTCAAAATAGTAGAGGCCTTTGGCACCAGGCCCAACTGCCGAAGCTGAGTGAGGAAGCTGGTGTCTAGCTGCAGTGGCTCGCCAATCCTGCAAAGCTCATAGTCGCCTCCCGCCAGTTCACTAAGCGGCTGGCAGCCTTTCACCTCTGGAGCGGGAAGTCCCAGTAGCTCAAGTCCCGGTATCGGCATTCCAAATGGCGAGTGAGTTGGGTTGTTGAGAAGCTCAATTAGTCTTCGCTCAACGGCTTCGCTCATGACGTGCTCCCAACGACAGGCCTCGTCATGGACGCTCTCCCAGTCAAGGCCAATCACCTCGACCAGTAGCAGCTCAGCTAGCCGATGCTTACGCATCACCTCAACTGCGGTTAGCCTGCCCTCGTCGGTGAAGAGCAGCTTGCGATCCTCCTCAACCCGAAGCAGCCCATCGCGCTCCATACGGGCAACCGTCTGGGACACGGTCGGACCGGAGTGGTCTAGCCGCTCGGCAATCCGAGCACGCATAGGCGTGATGCCCTCTTCCTCAAGCTCCAAAATCGCCTTGAGGTACATCTCCGTGGTGTCAATTAGGTCAGTCATTTATTTTCCTGTGGCTATGCAAGAAGACTAATAAAGCCGGAGGCTAAACTTACCGCCATGGCCCAGATTGTGATTCCCGAAAACCTCAAGCCCAAGGACGGCAGGTTTGGTTGCGGGCCATCAAAGATGCGCCCCGAGCAGATCACAAGCTTTGTTCAGTTCGCGCAGGAGCACATGGGAACTTCGCACCGCCAGATGCCGATTAGGAATCTTGTCGGAGAAATGAAGCAGGGCCTTAGCGAGCTGTTCAGGGCTCCTGCAGGCTACGAGGTGATCCTGGGTAACGGTGGCGCCTCAGCGTTTTGGGATGCCGCAACTTTTTCTCTGGCAACGCGCAAAGGGCAGGCCCTAGTTCACGGAGAGTTCGGCAGCAAGTTTGCGAAGATTCTTGGTGCACCGTGGCTTGAGAGTCCGACCGTAATCTCTGCAGAACCGGGCACTAGAGGTGAATTGGTAGTTGAGGCAGGGGTTGACATCTACGCCTACCCCCACAACGAGACCTCAGCGGGAGTTGTCACAAGCGTCAAGCGAGTGTCGGGGGCTGACAGTGATGCGCTCATGCTCACTGATGCCACCAGCGCCGCAGGCGGCATCGACTTCGAACTCAGTGACACCGATGCCTACTACTTCGCACCACAGAAGAACTTTGCCTCGGACGGTGGCCTCTGGATAGCGATGGTCTCGCCCAAGGCCATCGAGCGCATCGAGAGCGTTGCAGCGTCGGAGCGCTATATCCCAAACATTCTCAGCCTCAAGCTCGCCCTGGATAACTCGCGCGACAACTACACGCTGAATACTCCCGCCCTGGCAACCATCTTCTTTATGAATGAGCAGGTTAAGTGGATTAATCAAAACGGCGGACTGAGATGGGCGGATGCAAGAACCAAGCAAAGCTCCAAGCTCCTTTTTGATTGGGCAGAGCGGACCGAGGTCACTCATGCCTTTGTAGAGAATCCCGAGCACCGCTCTCAGGTGGTCGCAACAATTAACTTCGCAGACGACATCGACGCGCTTGAAGTGGCCCAGATACTTCGAGAAAACGGAATTGTCGACACCGAGCCATATCGAAAGCTTGGAAAGAATCAGCTCAGGATTGCAACGTTTGTTTCTATCGAGCCTTCAGACATTGAAGCGCTCATCGAGTGCATCGACTACGTTCTGGAGCGAATGTGAAGTTATTTGTCCGTCACGTTGAGCGCAAGCCCGATCCCGAGCCGGTGAAGGTCAACCAGAAGCTAGTTGTCTTCGTCGGCACCGGCGTCTGGGTCATTGTCCTGGTTGTTCTGCTCGCGTTTTACCAGTCGCTTGCGGACGCGGGACTTCTTTGGTGGCTCCACACCGCCATCGTTGGAATTCTGCTCGGTGGCGTCGCCTACCTCATGGTCAGAAACAACTGACCCCATTTCGTTTATTAGCGCGTC
>Ga0209653_1003292_pt1 | contig 11150 bp, 9 predicted proteins | sample SaaInl6LU_22_DNA_FD_184644 | JGI IMG/M metagenome (GOLD analysis project Ga0209653, IMG submission 184644) | Marine microbial communities from expanding oxygen minimum zones in the Saanich Inlet - ESP_116LU_22_DNA (SPAdes) (version 2) | ecosystem: Environmental > Aquatic > Marine > Intertidal... | reverse complement strand
TCCAGTTAATAGGACTTTCATGTTAATTAAATAGATTTTCGTATTTACCTACAACACTTTTCCAATCATATTTATTAAAAAGTTCGTTGTCGTTCAGTGACTTAAATTGTGTATTGGAGGATAAAAGCTCCTTTAACTCAGTAAAATTCGAAAAATATATTCCCAAATTATTCAAGGTGAATCTATTTTGTGGTACGTCTATAGATATAATTGGTCTTTCACACCTGATCATTTCAACCAACGAAGGTGCAGTCCCGCAAAGAGTATGTGTATGTATGTATGCGTAACATTTTCTCCGAATTAAATCTAGAATTGGTTTATCATATAATCCATTTATAAGATGGATATTACTGTAACTAGAGTAAGCTTTAAACACATTTGTACCGTATTGAGAGTTGCTGAAGTTTGAAATTAGCACAAGGTGTTCATCAATATCTATAAAAGATTCACATAATTCTTTCAGACCATTATCCTCTATAGACCTGCTGATGCTGAGAAAATATTTATCCTTGATAAAGTAATAGAGCTCTGCAACCGTGCTGTCCAGTAATTTTGACTTATCAATTGTTCCCCCATACGGTATAGTATGTACACTACATTTTTTTTGAGATGGAATAAACTTTTCGTAGTATTTATTATCGATTATCAATTTTAGTTTACTGGAATGAATCATTTTAAAACATATTAATAAATATATTCTAGCGAAGAAATTGAATTGTGGTCTTTCCCATTCTATGCCGCCTAGATTAACTACTATGTTTCTCCTAAAGAAAAAATTTAGTACGAAAATTAGGGGCATTCCTTGAATTCCTAGAAGTAAGAGAGAGTCACACGTCCAATATGATTTAAGTATTGATAAATAATCATAAAGAATTCCTTGAACACCATTAGCTTTTAATGGAAGTCTAACTACTTTAACACCTTCAGGTAAACTCTCTTCTACAGAATTATCAATAGGATTAAATATCAGGTAATTTATAGTCCTAGACTTTAACTCAGCTAAATTATTTACCAATTGATCCCAGCCTCCATAATTAGCATAAATGCCATGAGAACCAATAATTGCTACTCGTTTCTTATCCAATATTTTTTATTTTTTTTGCAGGTATCCCTGCGATAATTGAATTTGGTGGAAAACTTTTAGTAACTACACTTCCTGCAGCAACCACAGAATTTTCCTCCAGGGTTACGCCGTCAAGAATTTTTGAATTCGCCCCAATCCAGACATTATCTTTGATTAGAATGCCTTTACGATTAGTCCCTTGATTTCTGATCAGAATATTTGAATTTTCAAAATTATGATTCTCCGAAAATATCATGACACCTGGACCCATGATTACATCATTTCCGATAATCACCTTACCTCTTACTTGAATAAAACATCCTTGAGATATTCCAACGTTATTTCCAATTACCAGTGTTTCTCCTAATTCGTTAAAAACTCCTGTACATTCGATTATGGTATTGTCTTTAATTGTAACATTTTCACCAATATCAATACCTTTTCGTGATAGACAATTTATGTTAACGTTAGTACCTATTTGCAAAGTCTTTCCGTGATAAAATTTCTTTTTAAATTTTATTTGTGATCCACTGCCAACAAATAATAAACCTTTAGAGGAGCCGAGAAACGGTTTAAAAAAGAATAACCCTCTAAATAAACAGATAGATTTAGTCCAAACGATTATTAGGACTTGAGAAAACGATATCGATTCGTCCAAGGTGTAATTCTCACGACCAAGAAAATGAATGATTTTGTTAATTAGTTTTCTCATTTAAAATCTTTTCAAAATTTGAAAGCAATTTTTCTAGATGGGCTTCCTTGTCAGTAATTGACAGTATTTTCTCATAGCACTTTTCCGTCATTTTATGATATTCTTCCTCTGTCTGGGTATATAGTTTCAAAATTGTAGATGAGAGGCTTTGACCATTGATAGGGTAAAAAAAATAACCAGTTACCCCATCTTCTATTAATTCCTCCAGGCTTCCGAGTTTTGAGCATATAACAGGTGTTTTTCGCCTGCAGCTTTCAATAAATGAGTTTGGCATATTATCATACCATAATGATGGTATTATTGAGAAATCATAGGATTCAAATACGCTACTAATTTTTCTATTAGGAACATAGCCCTTGAAATTTATATTTGTCAGATTGTATTCTTTAATTTGATTTTTAATTTGTGTTGAAAATCCATTTGTATCATCACCATAAATATCCAATTGAATTTTTAGTTTCTTTTTTGATAAAATTTGAAAAGCCTCAATTAAAAGTTGAAGACCTTTATCCTCTGCAATTCTTCCTACATAGCATAATTTTTTAAAAGAGGAATCAAAATTTTTAACAGTTGCAATTTCGTCAAATTTTCTCTCATAAAATGTTGGAAGATGTAGGAACGAAGTTGTTTCAAATTTTTTTGCTTTTTTGACTGTTTTGATAGTAAAATTTGAAGGCGCAATTATTAAATCGAATAATTTTTGAAATTTTAAAATGTTTTGAAACTTTCTAATTAAAAAGTAAGATAGAGACTGGGCAAGACTGTCATGAACACATTTATGTTTAATACTAAATAAATCAGATTTTAAACACTTTGTACAAACCGATGACTCTCTAAAAAGAGTGTTTTTTGCACAGACTAAATTAAAATCACTTAATCTATGAACTATAGGAATATTATTCTTCCTTAAGGCAATAAGTGGAGATATTGAAAGTTTTGTGGTGTATTGTAGAACGTAAGCTATGTCAGGCTTTTCTATTCTAATTAATTTAGAAAGACTATTATAAACGCTGATATTATAGAAGCTATTGAAGAGAATCTGAATTTTATCATAAATCGAAAGTTTAGCCTTATTTAGGTGAAATTCTTGTGCGATTGGCTCTGGATGATATTTTTCATATTTCGACTTTTTATTTTTGTGATATCCTAAAGTAAAAGGTATTACTTCGTGGTCTAACTCCTCTAGAGCATTTTTTATGTTGAAGAGGTACTTCTCTGGGCCACTTACTTCATAATATCTATAATGAATTAATAATATCTTCATAATCCCGATATATGGTTTTGGTGATTTCTTGATAGGAGTATTTTTCTAACATTTCTATTATATGAGATTGCTTTTTGGTTATTACCGAAGGGTTAGCGAGTATATATTCTAGTATCAATTTTAATTCATCAACTGATTGTTTTTTGGAAACATAATTCAGTTTAAAACCGATGTTATCATTTATCAAATTTGACATGCCGAATGCGTCATGACAAATTATAGGCGTTAAAGTTGAAAGAGCTTCTAAAATGACCGTTGCTGAAGCTTCCTTAACGCTCGTATGAACCAAAAGATCGGATTCATCAAGGATCTCTAGGACAATTGACCTTTCCAACTGCCCCCTCCATAAGATATTTTTCAGACCTAAATTTTCAGCATAGGACTGCATTTTTATTTTATCCGGACCTTCACCAATAATTGTAATCAAATATCCTTCAAGAACTTGCTCATTTAATTTCCCTAAAGCCCCTAGGAAAATATCTAAAGATTTTATTCTGTCAATCCTACCAATCCATGTTAAATGAATTTTTCCTTGAGGTCTTGAACTTCCACTAGTTGAAAATTCTTTTATCTTCTCAATAGCTACATCCGGTAGATAACTGACATTTTTGTTAAATCGCTTAAAAAAAGTGATATCCTCCTTACTAACTGAGTAGATTTTAGAAGCAAATCGAGCATTTTTCTTTATTCGACTAGAAAAATTCATTGAATAATAGTTCGATAAGTTTCGAATATGATTCATCCCAATTGCTTTTATCCCGTTTAGGAAAACACTAGGGATATTTCCTATTCCGCTTACGGGGCCCCAAACCAATGGTTTGTTAATTTTATACCAAAAACCTGGTTCTCGAAAGGTGATATGATTTAAGTTATGGATTATATCTATTTCCTCAGGATTGATATTGTTCTTAACGTATTTATATACCTTCTTTTCCCAGAAATATAAACCTAAAAAGTAAAGCAATGGGATTCCAGTACCTCTTTTAGAGCGGGTAATTAAAAAATTAATTTTTGCTACTACTTTCGTTATCCTCGGTTGTGATATCGGTATAAAATGTACATTACTAATTTTAGAATTACTGATTTCCTTTTCATAATCTATTGTTCCAAATTGATTAGTCTTAGCGTGAACAACAGTTAATGCTACCTTTCCAGAAAGATTTAATATAAAGTTCCATCCGTTGGAACACTCTGAGCCTCTGAGTGGAGATATGTCATGAGCTTTTAGAAGTATCCTCATGTAAAGATCATTTGTTTAGCATGCGCTCTAATAATAAGGGCTGGCATAATTGAATAGAAAAAGATAAAAACTGGCATTTCAGGAGAATTGATCGTTATTCCATCTATAAAAATCATTAACCCTATGGAAAGGCAACAATAAAAAAGATTCATGTCATTAATAGCTATACATGTGCGATATAACCTTTTATAAATGTGTACGAATAACCCTAATACGAGTAATAGTTGAAGAACTCCTGCCTCCGCGATTATATGTGGATAATAGGTGTCTAGAAATGTTGTATTTCCAGTTAATAATTTCGTTTCATTATCTGCTAAATTATTAAGGCCTAGTTTATAGTAGGTCTCATGCATTTCATAAGTACCTGTTCTGAAATTATAAATACTAAATAGGCTTCCGAATGTTCCATAGCCTGATCCCAATGGAAAGTTGTTAATGGCCAATATTGCACCTCCAAAATACATACCCCATCGAACGTGATCTTCTATTGATGAATTCTGCTCGTATGTTAAAACGTCGAAAATATTGTTTAATATGAATGGCCCAATAATTACTGACACAATTCCTCCAATTAGTAGAATTTGAAATCTTTCTAAGGTTTTAAGTTTTGGGTAAAGAATTAGGGCACTCCATAGAAGAATTATTAGAATACTTTTCTTCATAAGTCCTAGAAATACAAGTATTATGAAATAGATCAGTAATCTTTTCCATTTCTCTTTTTGAGTTATATTCCACATGTAAAAGGATAAGAAAGCTCCAATGCAAAGCATACTTGAGTAAGCTGATTGATCGCGAAAGACCCCATAGAATTCTCTAAAACTTGGAAAGTTAATGAGGCTTAAAAACATTGGATGAATGGACAAGATGAAAAGTAATTCAACTATTCTCTTAATTAGGTATTTATAATCAAAAGAGAATCTACTCCCTGAAGATGTGAGTATGAAAATAAAGAAGAAGTAATAGGTAAAAACCCATCCTAGAAAGGTTCCAATATTTAATTCCTTACTATGAAATGATTGGGTCAGTAGAATAAGCAGGACTGCTAAAAAATACAACCATGATACCTTATTAACTTTTACTAGAGTTATTTTTCTTTTCGCAAACAGTATTGGTATTACTAACAGATATAAATGCCTAATCCCTGTTCCTTGCCAAATAAATTTACCCAGCCATTCACTAGCAATTAGCATAAAAAGGATAATTAATATAATCCGTTCATTTATTTTAGGGGAATTAACACTCAACCTGTAATGATTTGATTTTACAATGTAAAGTATAAAATATCATTCCTATTAAGCCTATTTTCAGGTATTTAAACGCTATTGAATCCAAGATATAATTATAAAGATTTTGATCAGTCAGCGAGTCTAGATATGAAAATGCTTCATCTTTTAACGAGTTGTTTTCGTTAATCGCAGAATCCGTCACATTGTTTTCAAAAGTATATATCCAACTTGCTAATATCATTAACCGTTCTCTTGTTTGTTCTGTTTTTATTAATGTAAGAATTCTTGAGAATGCAATCCATTGAAGTTTGGGTAAGATAATTTTATTGGGAACACCTAGAAGAGAAGATTTGATCCCTCGATGGAAACCGAAATTAAATGCCTGATACATCGAGCCAGATTTACAATGGGTTATCCAAATAGTTGTCGGGTCAACACCTAAATCTTTGCGCACAGAAGACTTTATCATCACTCTATCAGTGAAGTAATTATTACAGTTTTTAGTCCATTTTACAGAGGATCGATATATATTAAGCCCACTAATATTTTGATCTAAAAAATGATCGTGTATTAATAATCGCATCCAATCTAATTCGGTGTCATTATGAAAAATTGAATATAGAAATTGGAAAAAATCTTGCCGTTCGATAATCATGTCAGCGTCCAATTTCACGAATAAATCGTAATTATCAGATTCGACCATAAATTTAGAATATAATGTATCATGGGCTTCTGATTTATTTAGACCTGAAAGGATAAAATAATTATAATGGTAAGAATATAACTGATTCTCTATTGACTTAATGCAATCTTGTAATTGTGGTTCTTTTGAATGTAATACGCCAATTAAAATTTTCATCTTTAGGAATTAACAATTAGGTTGTCATTACTAGGTTTATATGATTTTATCAACTGAATAAGATTGTCTGCTTTAATTCCGAAGCAGAAATGTATAATATTTTCATTTTTTAGATTGTAAAAGAAGTTGCTTGATTTATTGTCTAGTAGAATCGTTGGAATTCCTAAAATTAAGGCCTCTATAGTTGTTCCAGAATAACCAGTTAAATGAATGAAACTATTATTTAAATCCTCATGCAAGGGTGTCTTATATGGATCGCTTACTGTGATATTTTGATTTTTAAAATATTTAATGTCTTTGAGTAAAATCTTACTTTTTACTAATCTAGGGTGTAATCTTATTATTATCTGTGTATCCTCTTTAAATGACCTAAGTACATCTTTATAGTTATTTTCAAGACCACTACTATCTTTCGGTTGTAGGGAGATTAAGATTTTATTTTTCTTTTTATTAGATCCGTTGGATTTATAGGTATTTAGATAGTAGTTACCTGTGACTTTTATTGAATTGAATGTTCCTCGAACATATGGGATAAAACATTCATGCCATAGATGTATATGCTTAGGAAGAACATTACTTTTTGAGAGATTATAGAATGAACTACTAGAATATGCCAAATGTGTTTCTCCAATTGGACCATGTTGGACTTCTACAGTCTTTATATTTCTTTTATTCGCAGCAATAGTTGCACCTAAAGCTGGGGCCGAATAGTAAGAGAGAAGAAAAATACTTTTCAGTGTCGAAACTGACATTAGCTTGTAGTACTGTTTCTCAAAAGCCAAAACTGATAAGGTGAAAGACAATACTTCACTGTAAAGGTTACCCAAAAAAGGTTTGAAAATATTTAGAGTATTTATAAACAACTTATCGGAGCTTATTTTTTCTCTATCCTTTTTTAACAGTAAAAAATCAATTAATTCTCTGTTATCAATAGATTTCTTATCTAAATAAAGAAGAGAGTTATCGTATTCAATTAAAACAGCCTCTTCTTCAATTTTATATGTGAAATACCTATTTATTCTTCGATTATTTAATTTTACTCTGTAAGTATTTGCACCAAAGTATAAAGTAGTTTTGCCCTCTAATGACTTTTTTTTGAACTTGTATTTATAGTCTAGTAATAGCCTTTTAAAACGGAGAATAAATCTAGATAACTTTCTAGGGGGAGGATAATTGCTTATTTGCTTTTTTCTAGCCATGTAATAGCCAATTCTGATGATAGGCCATAATTCTATTCCACTATATCTTAATTCTTTTAGAGAATTTGTTTTTTCAAAGTTTGCTACCTCTTCACTTATAATTTTAAAAAAATCCTTTTTCATTGACTCTTTATAGCTCTTAATTTTTCTTTCAAAGAGTTGAACATACGATAAGTGAATTTTTTTATTAAGGATTCATCTGTTACTCCGGGTTTTATTTCAAGTTTAATATCATTGATTAGTATTTGCAGAAGCTCTTCAGCTAGGCTTTTGTAGATATTTCGTTTATAATGACGAATATTATCTACAATTTTATCCTTTGAATTAACAATTTTTCGTACATCAAGCAAGTAACAGTTTTCTGAAGATTTAATAAAATCTTCCAATGCTCTATTCATTAATTTATGTCTCATTAATGCATGAGTCTCTGAGCTAGATGGAGAGTCTATTTCGGCGCCATTCAAAAATATAATAGGTATATTCTTCGGTAATGATTCCCTGATAATTTCTAAATTTTTTATAAAATCTTTTGCTTGGATCTGACCGATATGATTAAAATGTTGTGTGAAACGTTTTAAGTTTTTTGTAGAAAACGATAGGCCTTTTTTGTTAAATTTTTCGGATATAAAGAGATGCTGGCTATCATCTGTTAAGTACCCTGAGTAACCTCCAAATGGAACTTGTAAATCTAGTTCTTTGTGCTTATATAACTCATTCGTGTAATCCATTAATACACTATAAAGTACAACGTCACAATCGGAATCAAACAACTTTGTCGTGTAAAAATTTTCATCTACGAATGGGATGAAATTACTTTCGATAGCGTAGGTTTTTATTTTTTCATCTAGTTTTAAAGCGTCTAATAATACAGATGTATGCTCTTGGTGAATTGGAAAATTATTTTTGGCTACATAGTTAGTTTCTTCGATTATTGTCAAGCCATTATTTTTCAAATAAAAGAGCATTTGGGATAAATCACAGCCCCCCTTAAAAAAAATGGTTTTAGATTTTTTCACCAAAATCTCCTTCATTTTTTCTTTAGGTTTGCCCGAATGATGATTAATCCAATGAGGAGTTGAGCTATCTAATTCTATTGCCACATCTGGTACAATATCTAGATCTGGAAATCCCAATTTTGAATATAAATACTGTTCCACTCCAAGATTTAATATTCTACAGGAGAATACAAAGTGTTTTAACATGTTAGACTTTTCTTCTTTGGAATAAAATCCAACCAAGCCATAATCACCAAACCTATCTTGAACATAAATCGCTCCACACATATTCTTTGATGATTCTATTAATTCTTTTATCTCACCTTTGTCAATACGGATTTTGGTGAAATTCAGTTGATTTGTTCTGTTTAGAAGTTCCTCAATTCTATCTAGTTCTTGATAGAGATCCTTTCCATTGATTTCATAAACGTTGATATTTGAAGACTCTAAAAATTCAATATTGTTTTGAAATAGACCCCTTTCAGAGTCTTTTTCCTCTAATATTTTATATTGTTTGAGCCTTTTATGGGTAATATCTGACTTTCCTTGAAGCGATTTATGCTCTAATATTTTTGGAATAAATTTCTCAGCTTTTACGTTTAACTTAGTATTATAAAATTTTGCCTCTTGAAGATTAAGGTGATTATCATCTATAAATAGTACGTTTTGTTCTCTTAATTGGGTTTTTTCAATCAAAGTTTTGATTAAAGGACCTTTGGGACTCCATTCTATACATGGAAATATGAAATACTCCCAAACTCCGAGTTCAATAAGTTTCGATTTGGCCTTACTGAAGTCATTTTTTGAAACTATACTATTGATGATGCCTCTATCTGTGAGTTCTTTTACGATACGGATATTCTCTTGGATCGGGATTATACCTTCTTCTGATAATGTCCCTTTCCAGAATGTTTCATCTAAGTCCCAGATTACTAGTTTTATTTTATCCATGTTATTATTTCTTAATTAGATTGAGTGATCATTTAAAATCTGGAATGTATTCCGTAAGGATTGTTTTTGTTTCAGTATGAAAGCGGCATAGAATAAACCAGAAAAAACGAATATGAACCAATTATTAAAATGAGTATAAAGAAGACCAGTAAGTACCAAAGTCATTGTAGAAATTATAGTTAGATGTTTTATTGGGAAAAAAAAGATAGATTTAGAGTAGTATCGTATTGTTATTATTGAATACAACTCGGCCAACATTAGTGGAAGAAAGATGTAATTTAATTCTATTCCCTCAGTAGGTCCAAAGAATTTAAAAAGCAATAATATAAGAATGTACCCTCCACTTATGAAGGGAAGTATAATCATCGTTTTTCCAAATTCTGCCCCAGTGCCATACATGTAATAATTTCCTCTAAGGGCTGCCATTGTAACGAACAGAAGAGCTATGGTTTCAATACCCCGATATTCTTGAATCAAGCCTAATTGAATAACCCCTACTAAGAATAAAGCATAAGCTGATGATAGAAGATTAATTACTGAAATATAACTGTTAGAAATATTCTTAAATATTTCGTAAGAGTCCTTTGATTTATTTTTAATATTGAATTTCAGGGGCCCCCAAATGAATTGAAATTTATCGATTAGAAAGCCGAATGGTAATGCTAGTTTTTGTCCTAATGCATAAACACCTAGCGCTTCTGTTCCGAAAAGATTTAACACAATATTTTTTATTAATGGATCTTGTCCTTTTGCAAGTAGTTTGTGAGGTATAAAGGAATAACCGTATCTGAACATTTCCCTTACTGTTCTAAGGCAAATAAATTTAGTTGAAATTTTATCTCGGATAAAGAAAATTATAATTGTTAGTGAGAAAAATTCAATCACTATTAATATCAATAGTAATGATGAAATCTTTAATGAATTAGAAAAAAATAAACCTGAAATTAGAACCGCTTTTATAAACGGCTGAGATATACTTAACAAAGACGTCACTTTATAATCTCTTGAAGCTCTCAAAATTACGTTCAATAAATTATTTAGAGATAGTAAAAAAGTTAATGACACTATTCTTAACTCGTAACCAATAAACTCTTTGAAATGTATATTTGAAATGACAAAAAATAAAGTTATTGAGAGAATCAATGAGCTAATTAGAACAACGAATAATCCGCTACTCACCACTTTAATTTTATACTCATTAAAGACAGCTGTATTGTAAAATCGATATATGGCATTAGGTATACCTAAGCCGTAAAGGATTGGTCCTAATGAGGTTAAAGCAATAATGTAGGAATATTCACCAAATTTGCCTGCCCCTAATTGCTTAGCTATGAAAAAGGATATAAGAAGACTAACAATTTGACCTAAGATCGCTGCACCGCTTATTACGCTAAACTCTCTGAATACCCCTTGAAATTTTATCACTTTATAGGGTTTATTTCCCAATTATAGACTGGTTCACCATCTACAATTGACGCAAACCTTCCTCTATAATAGTCTCTATTTAATTTTTCGTTGTGGGTAAGTGGTCTTGTTGAATCTCCTAGGACTATGTTTTGCCAATCAGGCATTTCCTTATTTATAATTTTCATCTGTTCTTTTCTTTCCAGAGAATTGAAGTCGCTAAGTTCTTTAAGCCCT
>Ga0209653_1003291_pt1 | contig 11151 bp, 7 predicted proteins | sample SaaInl6LU_22_DNA_FD_184644 | JGI IMG/M metagenome (GOLD analysis project Ga0209653, IMG submission 184644) | Marine microbial communities from expanding oxygen minimum zones in the Saanich Inlet - ESP_116LU_22_DNA (SPAdes) (version 2) | ecosystem: Environmental > Aquatic > Marine > Intertidal... | reverse complement strand
TATGGATCTTGATCCTGACAAGGTAGCAAACTCTATGACAGATGCAGCAATTCAGGCTGAGATCCTCAAGAAGTTCCAAGCAGAGAACCCACCACCCCCAGCACCTCCTCAGGCAGGCCCACAGGGTGCTCCAGCAGGGGTTCAGGTTCAGGACACCCAAGGGTCCGGTGGAGGGCAAATGGGCACAGGAACGGCTCCTACGCCTGGTGAGCCTGGTTTCTCAGCTAACACAGGACAAGGCTCAGCGCAGTAATGGATAATCTAAAACCTTTAGTGAACAACAAAGATCTCTGGGAGTCATTTCTTGCAGAGATTAATTCCAGACTACACGAAGTTCACAGACAGATGGAACAAGCCCAATCCTCAGATGATCTGTATAGGCTGCAAGGTCAGGCAGCTTGCTTAAATAACTTTAAGTATCTCAGGGAAAAAGTAAATGGCTGAAGTAGGTACCAAGACAGGCTCAAAAACACAAGCAGGTAGGGATGTCTACAAAACACCTGAAGGTGAAATGGTATCTGAAAAGTCTACTACTTTTAAATATAAAGGTAAGTGGATCAACGTACCTACCATACATAATGGGTATGCCTATGACGATGACATACTTCGCATGATGTTAGATGCTGAGGTTATAGAACCAACAAGTACCCATAAAAGTAAAGAAGATGCTATAAAGTCTGCTGTAGAAAGAAGTAAGTCTTTAAACTTTAACGAAGGTGGTGACGTAGCTTCTCAAACTGAAGAAGCCTTAGGGTGGGCAGCAGAGGGTAAAAACCTTGCAGTAGACATTCCAGAGGTATCCTTTAGAGATGCTGCTACTTTTGTTGCTGAAATGACACCTATCATTGGTGACGCTCTGGCTGCTAAAGAAGTCTATGATGAACTACAAAAGGATGAACCTAATTATTACTTAGCAGGCGCACTGGGAGGTGCAGCTCTTGTAGGTCTTGTTCCTGGTATAGGTGACGCTGCTGCTAAAGCCATTAAGAAAGGCGCTAAAGAAGTATTTGACGTAGCTAAGCGTGTAGAGGTTGACCCTAATGCTATGGGTTCTGGTCTTGGTAATGTTAGGTTGAAGCCTAAGCAAGACGATGTAACAGAAGCAGATTTACCTCCTGCAGAAAATGCTGCACGTACACAGATAGCTGGTACCTTACCTACCTATAAAAAAGCAGACACTCTTCTTACAGAGTTATCTGGTGAGGGTAAGACACTAGACTTCGGGGCGGGGCTAGGTCTGTCTAAGAAAGAATTGGGTTTTGATACCTACGAACCTTTCCCTAAAGAAGATTTTAAACCAGACTTTAATGATCCCTCTGAAATACCTTCAAACTCGTATAAAAAGATAACTAACCTTAACGTTCTTAACGTAGTACCAAAAGACGTAAGGGATACCATAGTAAAAGATATAGGTCGTATTTTAGAACCTAACGGTAGAGCTATTATTACTACTAGAGGCAGAGATGTGATGGCTGCTAAGGGTAAACCTGGCCCAGAGCCAATGTCTATAATTACATCTAAAGACACGTATCAAAAAGGTTTTACACAAGCAGAACTAAAAGAATACCTACAGGAAACACTAGGTGAAAGTTTTGATGTAGTTAATAATAAGTTAGGTGCAGCTGGCGTTACTGTACATAAATTACCTACCACAGGGTATGCAGAAGGCGGAGAAGTAATGAAGAATCAAATGGAAATGGCCTTCATGAAGCAAGGTGGCATCAAAGACGATGGTATGAGGAGAGATCCTGTTTCTGGTAATGAGATCCCTCCTGGTTCTATGGCTAAGGAAGTTAGGGATGATATTCCTGCTATGTTGTCTGAAGGGGAGTACGTAGTACCTGCTGATGTTCTTCGTTTCTATGGAGTGAACTTCTTTGAAGATCTTCGTAGCAAAGCAAAGTCAGGCTTGCAGGGTATGGAGCAAAATGGTAGAATAGGTGGAGAACCGTTATCTCCTCAACAGATACAACAGAACATGGGTCAAGCTCCTGCACCAGTACAAGCCAATCAAGGCGGTATGATGCAAGGGTTTAATCAGGCTGGTTTAACTGCCCCATCTTCTACCTTTGATCCTTCAGCCTTTGCTGTAGTAGGTGGTTCTACCTTTAACAATCAGGGGCAACAGGCACAACAAGACAGTGTAACAACCTTTAAAACATTTATTAACTCTGTTGATGGAAGTACACAGATTGTAGAGTTTGTTGATGGTAATCTTAAGAACCCAGCAATGGAAAAGTTTACTCAACCTCCTTATTATGAACAAGGCTCTTCTGCTCTTAAGAAAGCTCAGGCTCAATCAAGAAACAACAACGATGATAAGCCAGACTTCCCTGAGCCAGCCAAGGGTGAAGATCCTAAAGACTGGGGTCTAGGAGTAGACTGGTCCGATCCAATGGCCTACGCAAATAGTGTTATTGAAGGGCAGATGGGCAGAGGTACAAGAAGTGTACTTCAAGGTCTCTCAGCCCTTGCTGGCCCCATTGGTGTTGCAGCAGTAGGAGCAGGTCTAGGTATTCAGGCCTTAAGTCAAGTATCTAACCTAAGAGCTGCAGCAGAGCTTGCCCGTGCTCAAGGTATGGATGAACAGGCTAAATCTATTGATAGTATGGTTTCAAAATTTATGGCTGAGCAACCAGCCATTGTAGATTTCTTTGATGACCTTAGAGGTGAGAGTAATAAGAATGCTCTAACCGTTATGGATCGAATGGGACTTCAGTATAGCAGAGATCCTAAAACAGGTAGAATTACTTACACACCACAGCAAGTAAAGTTTAATGAAATTGCTGCAAAACGAGCAGGAATGGATAACAAGGCTAAGGCTGACTCAATACTTAAGGATATGCAAAATAGTAGTGGTGATGACGATGACGGTGGCCTCTTCCCAGTGACAGCTGTCTCTATAGATACAGATGCTGGGGGCCACACTACTCAGTCAATGACATACGGATCTGGTGATGACGCAGTTGTTGCTACAGCAGATGAAGATGGGTACAACAAGGGTGGCCTGATGGCCCCAAAGAAAAAGAAGAAATAACTACCATAAAATAATAAGGCTACCCAGCAATACTGCTGGCCCCAACATAAGGAAAGACTATGGCTAACATGACAACAATGGAATCACCTAAATCTGCAGGTTTTGTACAGAGGGGTTCCAACTACTCCCGTAAACAAAAGAGACTAGAACAAGAAGAAGCAGAGATTGCTCGTCTTGAGGCAGAGGCCCGTGGTGAAGAAGTTACTGAAAGTGAATCCGGTGGCGAAAGCACTGAGGACACCTCGGTACAGGCCTCTGACGATACCCAACAAGAAGAAACCCAAGAGGCATCTGAAACACAAGAAGATGACTCTAACCTGAGTGCTGAGGAGAAATCCTTTAAGAAGCGTTACGGTGACTTGCGCAGGCACATGCAGGAGAAAGAGAAAGAGTTTAACGATAAGTTAGAAGCTCTAAGTACTAAGACTAAACGTGCTAGTATTGTTCCTCCTAAGTCTGATGAAGACATTGAGGCTTGGGCTAAACAATACCCAGACGTAGCAGGTATTGTAGAAACAATCGCAGCTAAGAAAGCTAAAGAACTATTTAGTAAAGCTGAGTCACGTTTAACAGAATTAGATGATGCTCATAATGAAGCTCTACGGATAAAAGCTGAGAACCAGATCCGTAAGACACATGATGACTTCGATGAATTAAGATCCTCAGAGAGCTTCCACGATTGGGCTGACGAACAGCCTAAGTGGGTTAAAGATGCTCTGTATGAGAACATGGATGACCCAGCGTCTGTAATTCGTGTTATTGATCTTTACAAAGTTGATAACGGTATGACACCAGCAGCCAAGAGACAATCTAAGAAGGCTGCTGCTTCTACTGTTACCAAAGGAACTCGAACCTCTATTGATGCAAAAGGGTTGCAAGGACAGATTAAAGAGTCTGATGTAGCCAAGATGACAACAAAAGAGTTTGAGGATCGTCAGGACGAAATTACTGAAGCAATGAGAAAAGGTAAATTCGTCTACGATATGTCTGGCGGTGCCAGATAAATAGTTGACACTGGCCGTGTCTTAACTATAACTACTCGTATCTTGTATAGAGCCTCCCTCGTGGACTACCTCTATTGATACTTTTCCCTTTAAAAAGTCTAAACTATAAAGAACTACCTGTTCAAGTATAGGCCCAGTAGATATTCGGTTGGCCAACTGAGTATCTTCTGCACCCTAGAAAAGTAACAGCCTCTTTAAGGTGTTTAGCTTTTATTCAAAAAGCCAACATCATGGAGGATTTCACATGGCTTTCGCATCCGCAGGGGGTTACACCAACCTCCCCAATGGCAACTTTTCAAGTGTCATTTATTCTAAGAAAACTCAGCTGGCGTTCAGAAAGAGCACAGTTGTAGGTGATATCACCAATAGTGATTATTTTGGTGAGATTGCAAACCAAGGCGATACCGTCAAAATTATTAAAGAGCCAGAGGTGAGCGTATCTGCTTATGCACGTGGTACAACCATTGCTGCACAAGACCTTACAGATGCTGACTTCTCCTTAGTCGTTGATAAAGCTAACTATTTTGCTTTTAAAATGGACGATATCGAGGAGGCCCATTCACATGTGAATTTTATTGATCTTGCTACCAACCGTGCGGCTTTCCGCTTGGCTGACCAGCATGACCAAGAAGTTCTGGGTTACCTGACAGGCTACAAACAGTCTGCTCTGCATGGTAACGCAGACACAGTGAATGACACTGTAAACGGCACCAAAGCAGACACAACTGCTGGTTCTGACGAACTCTTGGCTGTTAATAAACTGTCACGCCCAGACTTCGGCAACATCACAACTGCTGGTGTAGCTGGTGACTCTATCCCAGTTGCTGCTCGTTTGCCTGGTGCAACAGCACTTCCAACAGCATACGTATCACCAACAATGTTGATTGCACGTATGGGTCGTTTGCTTGACCAGAAGTCTGTTGATAAAGACGGTAGATGGGTCGTAATTGACCCGATCATGATGGAAATCTTGATGGACGAAGATTCACGTTTCTTGAATTCTGACTTCGGTTCTTCAGGTGCCCTTCGTAACGGTCTGGTTATCAACAACTGGAATGGCTTCCGTGTCTATGTGTCTAACAACTTGCCTTCTATCGGTACTGGTGCAGATACAACAGGTACAGCAGCACAGTCCACTAACTTTGGTGCTATCGTAGCTGGTCATGACTCTGCAGTTGCTACTGCTGAGCAGATCAACAAAACAGAAACATATCGTGACCCAGACAGCTTTGCTGACATTGTTCGTGGTATGCATCTGTATGGGCGCAAGATTCTGCGTCCAGAAGCACTGGTTACAGCTAGATATAACCTAGCCTAAACCTACCTAATCTGTTGGGCTGGTCTCGTCAAGGGGCTGGCCCTTCAGCTTACCTATTTTTAGGATACAAAGATGGCAACCTACGTTTCATTAGTTAACGAACTACTCCGCAGACTTAACGAAGTCACCTTGGATACTGAGGGCGATGGCTTTGATTCTGTTCGTAACGTACAGGCTCTTGCCAAGGATTCTATTAACAACTCTATCCGGTCTATCCTTCAGACAGGCCAAGAGTGGCCTTTTCTGCGTACTACTTACACACAGCCTTTGACTGCTGGTGTAAGCACTTACAGTTTTCCTTCTGACTATTCTAGTGTGGACTGGGAAACGTTCTTCCTTAAGAAGTCTTCTTCCTTAGGAAACTCCCCTAGCTTCCTACCAGCTATCGCTTACGATGAGTACATCCAAAAGTACCGTGTCTCGGATGACTCAGCAAGCGCATCTGGTGTTTCAGCACCTAATTTTGTGTACCAAACAAATGAAGAAAAGTTTGGTGTGACTCCTCTTCCTAATTCAGCATACGAAGTAGAGTACTCGTATTGGTCCTTCCCGAATGATCTGACGAACTACGATGATGTAGCTATAATTCCGAACAGGTTTAAGAGTGTAGTCGTTGATGGTGCGATGATGTACATGATGCGCTTTAGGTCAAACGAGCAGAGCGCATCAATCCACCAACAAAACTTTGAAGAAGGCATTAAGACAATGCGTAGGGTTCTTATTGATGAACCCCTTCAAGTTCGTTCTACTGTTCTTTCAGGAAGCTCTGGCTCTAGTGTAACCCTCGGAAGGGTGACGTAATGCCAGACAATTTAGGCTCCTTTAAAGTATTTGCTGAGGGCGGTCTTAACACCAACAGAGACGTTTTGTCACAGGGTGAGAGGCAACCAGGATCAGCTACTAACTTAATCAACTACGAGCCAGCTATTACTGGTGGTTACAGACGTATCAGCGGCTACAGCCACGACTACGGAACTGTACCAGGCACAGGAGGCGTCTTAGGTGTAGCAGTATCAGACGGTATCAACAATGGTATCGTTGCAGCTAGAAAGCCTTCTTCTGGCAATGACTACCTGCACTACTGGGACAATACCTCTGAAGACTGGGTAGCTGTTACTACTTCTGGTTCTCCTACTATGGTAGGTGTAAAGAAGGTAAGGTTTACTAAGTACAACTGGTCAGGTGAGAAGCTACTGCTGACTGACGGTGTGAACCCAGCAGCTACGTATGATGGAACAACATACACCCAGATTACTCACGCTCAGGCACCTTCTGCACCTTCTTACTCTACCGTATTTAAGAGACATGTCTTTCTCTCAGGTGACTCCTCGGAGCCGTACAACCTTTACTTTAGTGCTCCCCTTGATGAGACAAGCTTTGATCCTGCAGATGGTGCAGGTGTTATTAACGTAGGCTTCCCTATTGTAGCCATCAAACCTTTTAGAGATCAGCTGTACATTTTCGGTACAACTAACATCAGAAGGTTAGTAGGTAACAACATATCTGACTTTGTTGTCCAGAACGTTACAGATGACTTGGGCTGCTTGGCTACAGATAGTGTTGTTGAACTAGCTGGTGACCTCCTCTTCCTTTCTCAGGATGGTCTAAGACCCATCTCAGGCACCAACAAGATTGGTGACGTAAACCTTGAGTCTATGACCAAGAACATTCAGTCAATCTTTACTAACATTGTTTTTGATATTGATTTAGACGGTCTATCTACAGTCATTGTTAGGCAGAAGTCACAGGTACGTTTCTTCTTTGCTTCTGCAGAATCACAAGGGATTATTGGTGGTTTCAGGGAAAACCAACAGGGTGGTCTTGGCTTTGAGTTTGGTCAGCTTCTAGGTATCGAACCTACTTGTGCAGACAGTGGGTACATTGGTCAGTACGAGTACGTTGTTCACGGTGAGTCTGACGGTAAAGTTTACAGACAAGAGCAAGGTAACAGCTTTGGTGGTACTGACATATTCAGTACGTTCCAGACACCGTACTACTACATGGGTGACCCAGAACAAAGAAAGATATTCTACGATATCTCAACTTACCTGAGGTCAGAAGGAGACACTGAGATCATTCTTTCCATTTCTTTTGATTATGGAGATACGAGTGTTCTTACCAGCTCAAACTATAATTTGACTACGGAAAAAGCAGCGGCTTACTACAACGAGGCCTTGTACGATAGTACGGCTATCTTCGATGGTAACCCATCTCCCGTTAAAAAAGTAAACATAAGTGGGTCAGGTAAATCAGTTTCATTTACTTATGTTACTAACGGTCAAACAGCATCACACAGCATTCAAGGTATAGTCGTCACATATGGCGTGGGGGATAGAAGATAAATGGCAGGTTATAGCAGGCAGAGTGTTGCCGACATTGTATCTAACGCAGTAATTAAAGCGGGTCCAGTTAACGCAGAGTATAACGCTTTACGTGATGCTTTTGTTCACGCTAGTGGACACAGGCATGATGGCAGCTCAACAGAGGGTGCATACGTCCCTCTCATCTCTGACACAGATGCTTACAATAAAGTTGTTGTTGACGCTATAAATAACAGGATCAGCTTTTACAGTGAGGTCGGATCTAGTGCTGTAGAGCAGATTCGTATTCAAGATGGATCTATCGTTCCTGTAACAGACAACGATATTGACCTTGGTGCGACAGGTGCTGAGTTCAAAGACCTGTACATTGACGGTATTGGTTACATTGACTCTGTAGTTATTACAGGCGGTACTATTGATGACACAGTAATCGGTGGGACTACTCCTGCTGCTGCTGACTTTACTACAATGGATACCACAGGTAATGCCACCATAGGTGGCACCTTTGGTGTAACAGGTAACACTACTCTGAGTGGTACTCTCGGAGTTACGGGTGTTTCAACATTCTCTGACACAGTGACTGTCCCTAACTTAACTTCTACAGGAACTGCAACTATTGCAACCGTAGACATTAACGCAGGTACTATTGACGGAACTACTATTGGTGCTTCATCAGCAGCGGCTGGTAGCTTTACAACAGTCACCACATCTGGTCAGGCTACTCTTGCTACTGTTGACATCAATGGAGGAACTATTGACGGAACAGTAATCGGGAACACAACACCTGCAGCTATCACTGGTACTACCATTACTGGTACAAGTCTTGTCGGTTCCGTTACAGGAAACGTCACAGGTAATCTAACTGGTGATGTAACTGGTGATGTTACGGGTGATCTTACAGGTAATGTCACAGCTTCATCTGGTGCTTCTACTTTCAATAACGTTACGATCAATGGAACGCTAGACGTTACATCTGCAACTATCTCTAATGTCGTTGATCCTGTCTCTGATCAAGATGCTGCTACGAAATTTTATGTAGATTCTGAGATTAACAGTCTTATCGGTGGTGCTCCTGGTACCCTTGATACTCTTAACGAGATTGCTGCAGCACTTAATGATGATGACAATGCTTATGCTACCTTGAACACTGCTATCGCAACTAAGTTACCTCTAGCTGGTGGTACCATGACTGGTGCCATTGAAATGGGTACAAGTAGGATAACTGGCCTTGGTAACCCTACCTCGCCTCAAGATGCAGTCACTAAGAACCATGTGGACACAAACTTCTTAAGCTTATCTGGGGGGTCTCTCTCAGGTGCGGTAGACTTGGGTTCTTTTAAGGTTACAACTGCCTATGTGCCCGTTAATAACGTAGACCTCACAAATAAAGCATATGTTGACGCTATTCTTGGTTCTGGGGAGGATGCTGCTGCTGCTGCCGTATCTGCTGCCACATCTCAGGCCAATGCTTCAGCTAGCGAAACAAACGCAGCTAGCTCTGCAGTGGCTTCTGCTAGCTCAGCCTCAAGTGCTGCAGCATCCTACGATGCTTTTGACGATAGGTACTTAGGACCAAAAGCGACTAACCCTACTGTTGATAATGATGGTGATGCGCTTCTTACTGGTGCAATATACTGGAACACCTCTGAAAGCCAACTTAAAGTTTTTAATGGTTCAATTTGGGTTAGTGCTGCTTTTACTCTAGGAGATGCTCTAACAGAGTTAGTTCAAGACTCTAGCCCTGATCTGGGTGGTAATCTAAACGCATCTACCTACTGCATTACTAATGCGACATCCGTCTGTGCTACTAACTTTTACGGAAACCTTCAGGGTAACGTTACAGGATGTGTATCCACACTAGACAATTTTAGCTCCTCTGATGTTTGTTTCGGTTCTGTCTGTGTAGCAGCTAACCCTACAACAGCTTGTCAGCTAGCTACTAAAGAGTACGTTGACACAATTGCATCGGCTGGTATACACTACCACGAACCAGTTAGGGTAGAAAAAGAAGGTAACCTAAATGTTACTTACAACAACGGCACTAACGGTGTTGGTGCTACCCTTACTAACTCAGGGACACAAGCAGCTCTTGTCATTGATGGCATCACGATGGTCTCAGGGGACCGTGTTCTTGTATACGAGCAATCAGATGCAACTCAAAACGGTGTCTACACAGTAACAGATATTGGTTCTGCAAGCACTAACTGGGTTCTTACCCGTTCTACTGATACGGATACTTCTGGTCCTTCTGATCCTGATGCCTTCGGCAAGGGTGACGCATTCTTCGTTCTAGAGGGTGCAGCAGGTGCTGGTGAGCTGTATGTAATGAACACGCCAAATACCATCACCTTTGGCACTACTGAGATTCACTTTACTCAAGTAGCCTCTACTGCTGTGTACTCAGCTGGAACAAACTTAACCTTAACAGGGACTGAGTTTAGTGTTCTTCAAAACCCTAGTTTTACTACAGTGGGTATGGTTAGTGCAGACTTCGGTGATTGGACCATCACTGAAAGTGGAGGGTCTCTGTACTTTGCGACAGGGGGCACCAATAAAATGAAATTAGATGCTTCTGGTAATTTAGACGTGCTTGGAAACGTCAACACCAATGCGACTATAAGCTAATAGTGAGGATACACGAAGATGGCTATTAAGGTATGCGGTTGCACCGTTATTGATGACAACAGGTGTTTAAATAACATTCAAGATGCTTGTATTACAGGCACCCTAACAGCAACAACTATTGTTGGGGATGGGTCTCAATTGACAGGAGTAGGTGGGGGTGGGCCATCAGCCCAACCTCTATACATGGAGCTTAACTCTGCCTCCGCAGCGGTAAGCAAGGGAGAACCAGTTTCATTCGCAGAAACTTGCTGCAGTTGTGCAGGTTATAACACAGTTACCGCCATGAACGGTGACCCCAGTATCACTTCTGATTCTAACCTAGCTACAAACCCAATTCAGTATTGTTCTTGTTCGTTTGATGCTTTTGAACAAGATTCTTGCGTAGCTGTAGTAAAAGGTTACTCGTGCTATCAGTGCTGCTGTTGCTTTAGACATTTAGACTCTGGTACAGCAAAACCTGGTTTCGGTGGTTATCAAAATACAATCAGAATTACTCAAGATAAGTATGTTCAAGTTGAAATTGGCGGTGGTATTGGGTACACCTGTAAGGAGTGTTTCTTCCAAGGCCAAGGTGACTGTAATATGTGGAGGTGCCCGTGTCTTGTTGGAAGAGCAGGTGTTCCTTCTGAAAGCAATTGGCAAATACCTTGCTATGAGATTACGGAATTTAAGGTAGACCCAGTAGCTGAGAATGTCTGTATAAACAAGACAGCACACTTGACAGCCTCTGCGAACTGGAGCTGCCCAGATCAACAATGCTATGACTATACAGCCGTAGACCTGTGTTGTGCTATTATGGGTTACCCTATGGGTGCTACTTACAAAGTTTACTGGACTTCTTGGTCG
>Ga0209653_1003289_pt1 | contig 11157 bp, 6 predicted proteins | sample SaaInl6LU_22_DNA_FD_184644 | JGI IMG/M metagenome (GOLD analysis project Ga0209653, IMG submission 184644) | Marine microbial communities from expanding oxygen minimum zones in the Saanich Inlet - ESP_116LU_22_DNA (SPAdes) (version 2) | ecosystem: Environmental > Aquatic > Marine > Intertidal... | reverse complement strand
CCCTTAACCTTTCCTGAGCTAACTGCATCTTTTACCGTCCAGCCAGATTTTGTATCCATATACCCTATTCGTCCATTTTTTAACTTTATTATAAAATCGACATAGAAAGGTTTTTTCATATTTGATTCTTCGTACTCCACCGCAAAATGAGTATTATCTGAATCTCCATTTCTATACCACCACTCAATCTCATCAGAATTGTCTAAATATTCTATAAATTTCTTTTCTGGAATAGTGAGATTGCTTACAAAAAGGGGTTTTAAAATTGATTTTTGTGAAGGTATTTCGGTTACGTCATATGAATAATTAAGAATATTTGGAATATCCCATTCTTCATTCGAATTTATTTGATCCTCAATTAGAGGCAAAACCTTATCCCTATAGGCAGCGCTTGAAAAGTCAAACACATTTTTTATGTGTTTTTTATTTCTATCGTCCAAAGAGATATTTAGAATTCTTTCGTAATCATTTTCATAGTCTAAAGAAAGATTTTCTTCAAAAAACTTGTAGATAGAATGTTTAAAGTAATTGACTGACTCTGGCTCTGGATAAAAATCATCAAAACTATCCTTGAGAAAGTAATCGAATAGCCTCTGCAGATCGTCTCTATTTTCTATTCTTGTTTCAAGTGATGCCTCGATAGAATCTTTAAGATCATGATCTTTTATCTCAGTTTCAGAAATTAAATTATAAGAAATCTTATTATTAGTTATTTTTAATTTATCTTTAAGATCATATTTTTTGGCTTGATTTAGAAAGATTTTAATAAACTTATTATTGAATCTTGTTTTGTGACGGTTACGCTTTTTAAAAACTGACAATATAGACAGATTGGTGTCTTTGGTTCTTTTTGATGTATGAATTGATACATAAGACTTGGACATATCCTCCTTTAACTCTATTCCAGAAATGTTTGTATACACATAAGCATGATTTAATATCTCATCATCATAATGTCCTATTCCGGGCTCAGGCATCCGCATAATCCTACCTAAAGTTTGAATAGAAAATGATAAAGATTTCCAGTCTCGAAATAAGGCAAGAACATGAGCCCTTGGACAATCCCAACCGAGTGCAAGAGCGTGCTTAAAAATTAAAACTTCTACATTGCTGTTTTCTTTTTTTACGTCATACAAATTTTCTTTGTTATCATCGCCGCTTAGATGAATGGCGAGTTTTCCATTTGCCACCGAAATCGAATTTTTTTCTAAAATTTTTATAATTTTATCAACTTGCATCTTGTCTTGATTAGAACGAGCATCAGGAAGCTGAATAAGCAAGAGAGGGTTTATATCCTTTTTTTTGTCTAAAAAAATCCTTTGAATTTCTGATCTTTTTTTTAAAGCATCTATAAGAATTCCTTCATCGCTGCTCTGGTTTGCTTCGCTAATTAAATTATCCTGATCTAACTTAGTGACGTATCCTTGATTGAGAATAGCAGATTTTTTTATCATTCCTTCTGATTTAACCTGCTCGAGATATACTTTTACTTTTTCATCCGGAGAATCATGCGATGGTGTCGCAGATACCTGGATTGTTAAGTTTGCGTTAAAGTCTGAGATTAATTCTCTTGATTTTTCACTTCCTGCTGCAAAATGACTTTCATCGATTATTAGGACTATTTTTCTACCTTGCTGTATTGTATTTTCGATTACATTTGACAAGAAATTTCCCTTTTCATTCTTTGTTACTATTGTGTTGTTTTTCTTATTTATGCTTTCCCAATTCATGAAAAGAATTTCATGCTGCCTAATCAAGTTATCCGTAAGATTATCAAAGTGTGAAAAGTCCAACTCGGTTGCATCGCTCAAATATTCTTCTAGCTTTTCTTTGCTTTGGTTAGTTAAAAGTGGACGAGGACAAAGCCAAATAAAACAAACATCATCCTTGTTCTTTAATTTATTCACTAGAAGATTGATTAAATGAGCCAGCATTATTGTTTTCCCTGAGCCAGTTGGCGACTCAAAAACTATAGATTTAGCTGCAGACATTCCTAATAGTTCAATACACTTATCAAACAGCTCGTTAGTTTTTTTTTCTTGATAATCCTTTAACTTGAATATCATTTAACTTTTCTCAAGGCATTATTGTGGCTTAACATATATGGCTCGGGATAGGTGTTTACTTTTGATAGGTTAGAAATCTCATCAATTTCTTCTGAAAAATCCTCATCTGAAAAAGAAAAAATATAAAGAATTATAGGTTCCTCAAATTCCTTAATGCGCTCTATTGCAGATGGTAAATTAATTATATCGGGCACAATTACAATCAAGCCTTTATTTGATAAAAATAATTTATAGTCTTTTGATTTGTTTAATTGCTCTATTCCGTTTTCTTTAATCAATATCAAATCTTCAATCTTTTTGCCCAGAGATTTTTTTGAGGAGTCATCTGTTCCTCCCTTTTTCAAATGAATTTTGTAATATTTTAAATTTGCCTTGATTGCTTGCTCCGCTTTTCCTGAATGTAAATTTTTATAGCCTGAGATAATTTTTTTTATTCTCTCGTATGTAATTTTCTTGGGTATATTTATTTCAGGGTTTTCATCACTACTACATAAAATAAAGCTTCTGTTACCTCCATCATTATTATTCATTTCCAATACCGCATGTCCTGTTGTGCCTGAACCTGCAAAAAAATCTAATACTAGAGCATCCTTATTTTCTCCAATAATAGCGTCAAGGCAATCATATGTAGTCCACAGGGATTTGGGAAAATCAAATTTACAATCCTTTAAGATGCCTCTTAATAGCTTTGTTCCGTAAGTGCTTGCATCATACTTTCTATCATTCCAAAAACTTTTATAAGTACCTTCTTTTTTAGTAATTTTTATATCCAAGTCGCCGCTTTTTGACTTAGATATAACTAATTGATCTTTTATTTCTGAAAACTTATCTTTCTGATATCTCCATTTTCTTTCAATCCCTTTGTCATCTATTGGATAAATAAGCGTTGTGTTGTCTTCACCTTCAATGTTTCTTTTACCTGGATGGAAGCTAGGTTTGCAAACCTCCCCAAAATCAATTATCTCGTTGTTTTTAACAACTATAGGATAAAATGTATTTTTACCGTGCTTTCTCTCAGACTCTCCTCCCCAGTTTCTAAGTGGAGATGTTCTTATCTCGCTTTCATGTAGCTTCTTATTTAAAAAGGTTCTTTTGTTTTTTGGAATAACAAATACAGCATACTCGTGAGTATATGAAATATTTTTACCTTGCTTGCCTCCGGGATTATGTACTATGGAAATAATGTGTATTTCATGGCTTTTAAAAATATCTTCCAGAATACAAACAAGGTGAGCCAATTCATTCTCATCGATAGCACAAATCAACACCCCATCTTTTTTTAATAATGGTTTTGATAATTTTAATCTTTTGCTCATAAAGGATAGCCATCGACTATGACGGTAACTATCTTCTTTGTCGGTAAAATCATTGTTGTAAATCCAATTTCTTGCTCCGGTGTTATATGGTGGATCAATATATATAAGATCAAAAGCACCTTTGTGTGTGAAGTTAAGCAATGAAAGCGTATGTAAGTTTTCACCTTCAAATATAGAATTAACCGGTAATTCTTTATCGATTAATATTCTTTGATCAACAATTTCTTCTGCGTAAGGGAAGTTATTTTTGAGTGCTTCTAACTCTTCTTCGTTTTGATCTTCCCAAACCAAACCTAATTTTTCTTTTTTAAGTTTTAAAATTTCTTTTATTAAATCGGACTTTTTCCAATCATCATAAGTGTTATTGTTTTTTTTCATTAGAAACTAGATTTCCTTCATTTTTAATCATATTTTATATAATTCAAGAGCTTAAGTAATTTTATTAATCTAATTTAAAATTTTTAAGGTGTTTTTTACCGGGGTTAAGTTTAAGTGATTTTGAAAACCCCCGCAGAATGCGGGATTAAAATGAAAGACTGGTTGAACTTACTCCACCGTGGTTGTTTTCATGATATTTTCACTTCTTTAGATTTTGCCTCTTTTATTTTGTCTCTTAAGCACATCCAAGCGTGTTTTTGCGACTTAAATTCATATTTTCTTCTATCACCGTCAATTGGATCTTCTACATGACATATAATTTTTTCTGATTCATTCAGTATATTTAAAGAAAAAAAATATGTGCTGTATGGTAATACTACCTTTATGTTTAACGGTTCAATCATTAGTTAATTATGCAGGAAAATGGATTCCATACTCAAATTCCATAACTTCTAGTGTCTCTTTGAATTTATAAGGTCAATATAAAAACTGGTTAAAGCCATGTTTTTCAAATTCATGGGTTTCACATTGATAAGGTTTTTTGATCCAACAACTATTGCTAAACTCTTAGCCCGAGTGATTGCTACGTTTAATCTATTTTTTTCAAATAAAAACTCAATCCCTCTGGGAGATGACTCAACATCACTTGATGCCATAGAAATAATGACAACAGAAGCCTCTCTGCCCTGAAATTTATCTACTGTCCCAATCTGATATTTGTTCCCTAAAGAGTCTTGAAGCAGTCTTGTTTGATGGTTGTATGGTGAGATTATTAGAATATCTTTCTCTGTGATATTTTTTTCTTCATATCCAAGTTTTTGTGACCTCAAGAGTTCTTGAGTTATATGTTTAATGGTTTCAATCTCTTCATAACTCGCTTGTTCATTGCCAAAATGATCTAATTCAATATATTGAATTCCTGAGGGTATTAAATACTTAGAATCTTTACATGGTTTGATAACTCTATTTTTATTTTCATTAATAGAGGTAATTCTTCCTTCATATACTTTCTTGGAAACAAAATCACAAATATCTGGATGAAGCCTATAAGTCTTGGGTAACAGGATTCCAATATCCTCTGGAATGGTTGGTCTTTCTCCCAGCAGGTAATCTAAAGATGATAATCCAGTGCCTTCAGGGTGTGTTCCAATAGTGGGTTGAGATAATTGCATCTGATCACCCATAAGGATTAAATTATTAGTGCTCATTGACATAGCTACCAAGTTTGCCAATGAAACTTGTCCAGCCTCATCAATGAACAGATAATCCAATTGGTCACGAAACATTGGATGAGCAAAAGCCCAGGCAGTTCCTCCAAATATTTTGAGGTCCTTAGTAAAGACAACGTTAGTGGTCGAGCTAACCACTTCTACCCTATTAGATCTCTCGTAAAAATCATCATGTCCTCTATTAATTCTACATATACGTCCCTCAATTGATTGATCGTCTAGATCCGCATCCACAGCTTGTAATAAATTATCAATTGCCTTGTGACTGTTTGAAGCAACACCAACTCTATGTCCCTGACTGACAAGGTTTGCTATTAACTTTGATCCAACATATGTTTTGCCTGTTCCAGGAGGTCCTTGGATACATAAGTATCCATCCTCAAGGTTATCAGTAATATTTATAGTGGATTCCAGCGGATCTTTTCCCCAATTTGAAAGGTCTTTAGTTCCTTGATTTTTTAGATTAGGTCTTTCTTTGTTTAAATAGTTTTCCAAGCAGGGTTTGATCTCTGCAGATTGAAGATATGAGGTTGCAATAGATCTAATACTATCCTCTATCACTCCTGGTTGAACTACTGTGAATGGAACAAGGCTAAGAAAAGAAGGAAGCTCCTTAGACGTGCTTTTAAGCAGACATGTGCCTGTATCTACATCAATCTCATGAACCGTGACTCTTAAGGATGGATCTTGTTTTACTATTACCTGATCGCCGATTTTGATTTTTGTGTCTTGATTAAAATCATATTTATACTCATATCCATTCGATCTAGATGTTATTTCTATTACTTTGCCGGTTGATTCTAAAGACCCAAGGGAATCAAGATCATCAATTAAATCTTCATCTGTTGAATCTAACCGATCAAACATTCTCCAGAAGACAGGCTTATTTTCTCTTTTGTGATACAGACAAAGGTTTGCTAATAATCTTGCATGAGGCTTATTTTTTGAATCAGTGATATTGGATAATAATTCATCCATCAATTTTTCAATGTCTTCTGGTTCTTGCGTACGGTCCTCATTTATTTTTGAGATGGGAGAAATATTATTTTCGTGTTGAATATTTCTTAACCAAGTCGCAAGAATAATCAAAGATTCACAATCCTCTTTGTTGTAATCCCAGATCTCTTTTAGAATTGGGCTGGACTCATGGTCTTTCCCATCTTGCTTCACGGTCCAAGCTTCATACTGAACTGTAGAATCTTGTCCGCTTTGGACCTCATTTATTCGAGTGTTCCTGAATAATGGTTCAAGTTTTTTCAACCCATACCCTTCTGCACCTATACATAGAGATTGTTTAATTACTCTATAAAGATCTACAAAGACACCATTTCGAAGAAGATTATCGACTTTAGTTTCTTTGATTCCAAATTCTCCCATTAAAGATTTAATGGTCGAGGTCTCAAATGGACCATAGTGATAAATATGCATGGTTTTGTCTTTTAACCATCTGTCATAAACCCAATCAATAAAGGAACTAAACGCTGCTTTCATTTCTTCTTCGTCATGAGCCCACCAGCAATCAAAACCTCCTTCCCTATCCTCATGTGCAAAACCCCATAAATAATGAAGAACAAATTCTTGATTCAGTGGGTTACTTTCTAAATCAAAATAAATATCATTCTTAGATTTTTCAGGCAGAGTAAATAAACCAGTTCCATAATCTTCATTCTCTAAAACCTCGTAATGAATCTTTCCCGATTCTAGTGATATTTTTTGAAGTTTCGCCTGTTTTTTAACCCTATCAAAAGTCTGCTGATCCATTTTGTTTGGTTTTTTTGCATCTGTCTTTAATAGGTCAGAAACTGTATTAATTCCCACATCATGGAATTTTTGTATTTGAGAAAATCGAATATCTGCGATTTGGTATAAATGATCTGTTTCTCTTAAAACCGATTGAGCATGTTCTGTATATACACCCCAATTTGTGTATTCTCCTGGGCTAGGCGTTTGTGAGATTTTATTTTTTTTAATTTTTAAAAACTCATTTTTAACAGATTCATAAAAAGAGAAGTAATGATCAAAAAGTATTTCCTCTTTAGATTTGTCGCCAGTAATAACATATCCCTTTTCAGGTCTTTTGCCTGTAATATCCGAAATTATGTCCGCATAACAACATAATTGAAGAATATGTTCTGATTTAATCGATTTTGACAGTTTCGCATCCCACACTTGGTATGAGAAATCCCCAAGATTAGATGGTGTTAATTCCTTAACAAGAAAATCTGTCCTTCCATAAAAATGATCATTAGAAACTGATCCTTGATAAATGATATCAAATCCTTTTTTCATAGCTTCTAGGGTGTCATTTACCATGACGGATCTATCTGATTTTTGAATAATTGCGATCGATAGATCTTGGTTTTGAAGATCTTTTAGAATCTTTTTTTCGTGATCCTCTCCTTTCGAGGCAATAATCTTTAAAAATGGGTCTTCTGGATCTTGTGTTGCATACCTATCATTGGTGTCTTTCATATGCTTGTTAAGCAAAAATTCATATGGAGAGGAGTAAAAACTTATTAGTTCTGATGGGGAATGCTTAAGATCGATCATTTATTGTTTTTAAGGTTATTGATTTAGTATTAAATTTAAAGTCTCATAGTAATACAAAGTTCATAAAAAATATCTCGATAAAAAATGCAAACTATAAATATTAAGGAAAGAGAAGATAACTTATCAAACTACTGTCCGGTTTGTGGAGTGTGTAACGCTTCTGCTGAAGGAGAAATTACACCATGCCCTCATCTTTTATTTGTTTATCTGAATATAGCTGATGGTTTGATGTACCTAAGAGATGATCTGAAAAAGGATTTTCCCGATGAAGATGATATAGGCAAGGGTGGAGATGAGGTGGAGTACCTGTTATCACTTGATCTTGATCGGAGCTTTGCTATTGAGGAAACAGGATCAGGACCATCTCTATCCTATTATTTGATTGGTTATCAGTTTTTTGAATAATATGAGCCTCGAAATTATATTGGTAATAATTCTTTGGTTAATTATAGCTCCAATGCTTTATAAAACTTTTAAGGGCTTCCTTTCAGAATCAAGTGAAGAAAAAGCAGAGAGGGAACACAAAGAAAAAAAGAAAAAGGAAGAAGAAAGGGAGTTTAAAATCCAGTATGAAAAATTTGAAGAAGATCGAAAAATTAAACTGGAACAAGAAACTAAACAGAGAGAAGCGGAAGGAAGGTTTTTATTTGATGCCCCGTCCAAAGAATTAGAAAAACCGTTTGCTGAAAGAGCGGCATATTATGCTAACAAGGGAATGGATATGCCATATCCCACAGAAAAAGAGATAGAGGAAATGAGAAATAACCTAAAAAAGAATAAATGAATTATTTTTCGACAATTAAAAAAAATACTAAATATTTTCTTATAGATAAATCAACTGGAAAAATGATTCTTAATTTTCTTGGAAAATCTGAGGTTTGTCATACGAATAAATCATTTTTAGATTTTATTATTTCTGATCTTGATAACTGTTCAAATACAGAGTTAATTGATGGATACATAAACACTCAAGAGTTTTGTGCTTACAGAATTTTTAGCATGCAAATTCATGCAACTGATAGGGTCGAATATCATAACTACTACCCACATGCAATTTACGAGGATGGTTTATGGTTTACTGAATCAATGGATCCTGACTCTGAAACGCATCAAGACCATAGACGAGATCCTGTTATCAAGGCTTTGTCTGATAAGTATGATGCAACATCAATACAGAGTCTTTTAGAGTTTGGAATGGGAAGGCTGTATGAAAAAAATCCCCTCAGAGGTAATTTAACCGGTGATAAAAATCCCTTTAAATTTATTAATATTGAAAAATATGAGCAATTACCAATTGTAAAAAAAGTTATTGATGATATTAAAAATTTATCTGAGGAAGAGCGAGCGTGCTTATCGACACTTCACGCAACATTTCAAGGTATAGATATGTCCTCAATAATGATTCCATATTCTTTCGTTGTCGGAATGATCAGCAAAGAAGAATTTGTCAGCTCTATGATTAGTTTAAGACAAGATTTATTTGATCTATCGGAAAGTGAAACTGGCGAAACTCAGAGAATGCTAAGACAAAGCTTGACCCTTGCTGCGGCAACTACTGAAGACTACTTGAAATTTTTTAAGTCTAAGACAGCCTCAAGAATTATGACCAAGATTGTAAATCATGAAACAACCACCGTTGAGCTCAAATCCTCATTCTTTAAATGCCAGAAGACAAATAATATTGAAAAAGAAATTAAACATGAGTGTGTTAAAGCTATAGCGGGGTTTATGAATTCAAAAGGTGGAACTTTAATAATCGGTGTTAATGATGATTTGGAGATCATAGGTTTAGAGAAAGATAGGTTGAGCAATAAAATTCCTAGTATTCTCATTGATCATGAGGATGAGTATACCCGTATCATTAATAGGTATGTGACTGATTGTTTAGGAAAAGAAGTATCTAATAAAATATCTTTTGTATACGAGACAATTAAAAATAAAAGAGTGTGTGAAATCACTGTAGAGATGGTTCCTGGTGGGGTGTTTTGTACTGACCTTCATTTTAACAAACTTAAAAAGTATCCTGATCAAGAGCCTATTTTCTATTTAAGGCGAGACCGAGAGACTGTAAAACTGAATTCAAAAGAGACCTATAAATACCTCAATAGTGTTCAGGTTAATGAATAGATTCTTAAATATAAATTCTATCCTACCCGCACCCCCCTCTTTCACACCTCACTAAAATATTATCGTTTTTAGTAATCGGATTCTGTTTACAATATTGTTTACCTTTATCCATATATTTCTCCTCTTTGTTTTTTTAATCTGTTTTGTAAATTAAGTTTGTATGAGATTTTCCTATAACCTAAACCCTTTTCCTCATGTAGATACCTAATGAGTTGGTATAGAAGTTCTTGTTTCTTGGAGTATTTGAGTTCAGGAACTAAATCATTCGATGATAGTGTGATTGAGAACTCTAATTTAGAAGATACTTCCTCTAAAGGGTAACACCCAAATCTATTCGACAGTTACAGACTTAGCTAGGTTCCTGGGTTGATCAAGGTCTGTGCCTCTTTGGCATGCCACTTGATAAGCGAGAATTTGAAGCGGAATAGTGTAGATAATGGGGGCTAATAATTCGTTGCACTCTGGCATTTGAATATAGGCCCCTCTCTCAAGATTAATTTTAGAGTTAGGGCCACCAAATACATAAAGGGTTCCGCCCCTGGCCTTAACCTCTTCAAGATTGGACACAAGTTTTTCGGTCAAGGTGTTTTCAGGAGACAGCGCTACCACGGGAATTTGATCATCAACCAGGGCCAGTGGGCCGTGCTTGAGTTCTCCAGCTGGGTAGGCCTCTGCATGAATATAAGAAATTTCTTTAAGCTTTAGTGCGCCCTCTTGGACAATGGGAAAAAACATTCCTCGGCCCAAAAATAAAGCATTGTGCTTATCAGCTATGTGAGGAACAATTTTTGCAATGTCTTCAGACAGCCTTAATGTCTCTTCAATCACCTCGGGCAAAGACCTTAGCTCGTCGGCAAGGTTTTTTCTGAGCTCTTTATCCACACCCAAGCTTTTTGCTATCGACATAGCAAGCAACATAAGCCCTGCAAGTTGAGTGGTAAATGCCTTGGTTGAAGCAACACCTATCTCGGGACCAGCATTGGTAAACAAAACATGGTCAGATTCACGGGCCAGTGAGCTGGTTGGCACGTTGCAAATTGATAGTGTGCTTAGATAATCTTTTTCTTGTGCATACCTTAACGCGGCCAGTGTGTCTGCTGTTTCACCTGATTGTGAGATGGTTACAAACAATGTGCCCTCTTCCACCAAGGGGTCTCTGTATCGATACTCACTTGCAAAATCTACGTAGCAGGGAATTTTTGCTATTTGCTCAAACCAAAATCTGCCTACCTTGCCAGCATGCAAGCTGGTTCCGCAAGCAACAAGCTGAATCCTTTTGATCTTGCTGAAAATTTCAGATGAGCCCAAACCAAAGATATTATCTAGGACGTCATCTTCTCCAAGCTTGCCATTAATGGTGTTAGCAACCGCTTCGGGCTGCTCATAAATTTCTTTCTCCATAAAGTGAGAATACTCACCTTTGGTTACCGCATTCACTGCTATATCTATTTCTGTAATATCTCTGGTCACCGAAGAGTTCTTCCCATTAAA
>Ga0209653_1003279_pt1 | contig 11185 bp, 8 predicted proteins | sample SaaInl6LU_22_DNA_FD_184644 | JGI IMG/M metagenome (GOLD analysis project Ga0209653, IMG submission 184644) | Marine microbial communities from expanding oxygen minimum zones in the Saanich Inlet - ESP_116LU_22_DNA (SPAdes) (version 2) | ecosystem: Environmental > Aquatic > Marine > Intertidal... | reverse complement strand
CGTCGTCGACTTCCTCGACCATGCCGTCGAAATCTTCAAACGGACCGTCGTTAACTTTAACTTTCTCACCGACTTCGAAGTGAATGAGCGTACGCGGCGCTTCTTCACCTTCTTGAACGCGGTTAAGAATTTGGTTCACCTCTGCATCACGCATCGGCATCGGACGGCCTTGCGGGCCCAAAAATCCTGTGACGCGGTTCATGGAATTGATCAGATGATAGCCTTCATCCGTCATTTCCATGTGAACCAAAACGTAGCCAGGCATAAAGCGACGCTCTGTCGGAACTTTTTTGCCGCGGCGAATTTCGATGACTTCTTCGGTTGGAACCAGAACTTCGTCGATCTGGTCTTCCAACTCAGCCTCAGCCGCAGCGACTCTGATGCCTTCAGCGATCTTTTTCTCGAAGTTCGAGAGTACGCTTACTGAATACCACCGTTTTGCCATTGCTGTCGGTCCTTTTGTGCCGCACGCGAAAGCGCGCAAAATCTTATGTTAATTCAAACAGTTACACTGCCTTCTCAAAACAAAAAGCGGCGCGCTACACGAATCGAAGCACGCCCATCTGTCCCAAGTCGTTGCGCAATACCGCCGAAAACATGTTGTTTCAAGGTGTTATACGCAATTTAGAAAGCAGCTACGCGTTAGCCGTTCAGGATAAACGATAGTCCCGAGCGAATAATCCAATCGACGAAAAAGAAGAAGATAGCCGTCAAAACAGCCATCATGAACACCATGATTGTCGTCAAAACTACTTCACGGCGCGTTGGCCATGTGACGCGACCGACTTCGGTGCGGACTTGTTGAATAAACTGAAGCGGATTCGCCATGTGTCGTTTTCCTATAGGTTTCATTGGCAGATACTTGGGCCAGACTGGTTTTTCAAGCCTTGAGCAGATGAACCTTGGGCATTGCTGCAATTTCCGCCATGTCAGCCGCATATCTTTGCGCTGACAGTTCCAGATCGGTGGCCTGCCAAGGGGCAAACTTTGGATATTGCGCCCCTGTCGGAAATGCATCGCGCGCTGCCTGTGCAATAGGGCGGCGCGGGATTTTGTGCAGGCGGCGATTATGACCGGGGTCACGTGCTTGATGGTCCCGCAGGGCCGCAACAGCCTGCTCGGACAACCCGGGGTGGGACCGTTCAGGTACCAACGGAATGATGCCCAAATCTTGACCAATCAGACCTGCAAATATTCGTTGAGCCAACACGCCATAGTCTTCGTAGCGCCAGACCATGATCCGGCGGACGTTTGGCAAAGCATGGATGCGATGAACCAAGTCCACCCACGTGCAAACATCATAACTTGAGCGCGCGATAAAACGCTCAAACGACGGAAAATACCCCCCCATCAGCGTTTGGGTGTAAAGCGATCGGAAGTAGCCCGCGTAATCCCTCAGCGAAATCGCCACATCAACCTGCTGCTCAGGCGCGCCCTGCCCCATCTGCGCAATCAACTCATGACCGCGTTCATAGAGAACAGGGCTCGGACCCTCGCCCATTTTGTAAGGCAGCCGCAGCATGTTCTCCTCGGAAATTAGCAACCGATCATACCCGCCCAACATTTGCTGCACGCCACTTGCAAAACGACCCTCAGCAAGGCGCAAATGATCCGCAACGTCACTGCCGCCCGCGCGAAGCGTCTTTGGGTCCCAGTAACTTACGCCCGCCGCGTTGAGCCGTGCGCGGGACAGGCGCAAACTGGCCTGCATATGCGTCGTGGCTGTTTTGTGCACGCCAACGTGAAGCATAATATGTGTCATGGGAAAATTCGCCTGGCAGGGGCGGAGGGGATCGAACCCCCGGCCGTCGGTTTTGGAAACCGATGCTCTACCGCTGAGCTACACCCCTGCAGGCAGGAATGCGAATAAGCGAGGTCTAGAGTAAGATCAAGACAGCAATTCATCTCGTGGCTCAATTACCGTTCATGCGGGATATCAACAGCCCGCTGTTTGGCAATCACAGCACGCTGAAATCCAGCGTTGTGGATGACATCAGCGGGTTTGGCACTGTGCACGTCGTAAAAAGCAATCATGCTTTCAAGCCCATCAAATTCGGTGAAGTCCCGCAGTAGCTCATCGGCAACCCATTTGATCGGCAACTCCAACAGCGTCTGTGCCTTTTGGTAATGGTAACAAATCACATTGCGCAGCGCTTGCGGCTTAATCGCACCAGCTTTGTTCCATTTCACATCGATCATATTCATCTTGAGCCCCGCCAGATGCGTTGCAACAGGCAGACTTATCTGATCGAGCGTGGGATAGATCCCTTTCGCCAATCGTCGCGCTTCAATCGCAAGCGCCGTATCGCGCCAAATTTTGCCGAATTGATCCCCGTGGTGCGCCACAAAGCCGGCCGACATACTTGGCGCAACATAAGATCCGCTGGGCCGCGCCAGCCTGCCACGGGGCAGTTCCATATCAACTGAAGCATACGCCGCGCGCCACGCATCCACAGTTTTGCCCCACATCCAATCGCCCGTTGGCCTGCCAGAAACTGTACCAACGCGCAAAGCATCCCCAAGGAAAGCGGGCTGCAACATGAACATGTCTGTATCAAATAAAATTGTGGCGGGCGCTGCGCGGCTTGCGGCACAGGCATAAAGCTTGTTGCCTTGGGGATAGGGCACCTCAAACTCAGGCGATATCGGGGCAAGCTGTACGCCGTTCCGCTCAAAAAAGCGCAACGTTTCGGGGTGTAACTGATCAATCAGGTGCGAACGGCAATAGGCGTGGAGGGCCACATCATCCGCCGCGAACGCCATCAATGAGGACGCCAGAAGAATGGCTGGCCACTCATAATGGCCCGGTTCGACCATAAAGACGCAAGCAAGCTCAGCTTTGTCATGATGGATGAGGGTCATAGCGTCTCCGCAAAAGTTACGAGAGCGGGCTATGACACAATCTGGGCAAAACTATGGAAAACGGCCGCCCCAAATGAATGGAGCGGCCGCTGTATCGTTTTGAATGCGCCCAAAAGGCGCAATCAGCTTAGGCGATGATTTTTGCTACGACGCCCGCGCCTACTGTGCGGCCGCCTTCGCGGATCGCAAAGCGAAGACCGTCTTCCATCGCGATAGGCGCGATCAGCTCGACTTCGAACTTCAAGTTGTCGCCCGGCATAACCATCTCGGTACCCGCTGGAAGCTCAACTGTGCCTGTCACGTCAGTTGTACGGAAGTAGAACTGTGGACGGTAGTTCGCAAAGAATGGCGTGTGACGGCCACCTTCTTCTTTGGTCAGAATATAAGCTTCTGCCTCGAACTTCGTGTGAGGAGATACGGAACCTGGCTTACAAAGAACCTGGCCACGCTCAACACCTTCACGGTCAACACCGCGAAGAAGCGCGCCGATGTTGTCGCCTGCTTCACCGCGATCAAGCAGCTTGCGGAACATTTCAACACCTGTGCAGGTTGTCTTCGTGGTGTCACGGATACCAACGATCTCGATCTCTTCACCAACGTTGATAACGCCACGCTCAACACGACCGGTTACAACTGTACCACGGCCAGAGATTGAGAACACGTCTTCGATCGGCATCAGGAACGGCTGGTCAACAGCACGTGCCGGTGTCGGGATGTAGCTGTCAACAGCTTCCATCAGCTTGTCGATAGACTCTTTACCGATGTTGTCATCGCGGTCTTCCAGAGCTGCCAGAGCAGAACCGGCTACAACTGGGATGTCGTCGCCTGGGTACTCGTAAGATGACAGAAGCTCACGGATTTCCATTTCAACCAACTCGAGCAACTCTTCGTCGTCAACTTGGTCAACTTTGTTCATGTAAACAACCATGTAAGGGATACCAACTTGGCGACCCAAAAGGATGTGCTCACGTGTCTGTGGCATAGGACCATCGGCTGCGTTAACAACCAAGATCGCGCCGTCCATCTGAGCAGCACCAGTGATCATGTTTTTCACATAGTCAGCGTGGCCTGGGCAGTCCACGTGTGCGTAGTGACGTGTCTCTGTTTCATACTCAACGTGAGCAGTAGAGATCGTGATACCACGTGCTTTTTCTTCCGGCGCGCCGTCAATCTCGTCGTATGCTTTGAAGTCACCAAATTGCTTGGTGATCGCCGCAGTCAACGTCGTCTTACCGTGGTCAACGTGACCAATCGTGCCGATGTTTACGTGCGGTTTAGAGCGTTCAAACTTTTCCTTAGCCATGAGAGGCCTCCTTCATTTTCCAGTAGAACGGTGGCCCTCATGGGCCACCGTAAAAGGTGTCAGATCAAGCGTATTTAGCTTGGATTTCTTCAGAGATGTTGCTTGGTACAGCTTCATAGTGATCGAACTGCATCGAGAACTGCGCGCGGCCCGAAGACATAGAGCGCAATGTGTTGATGTAGCCGAACATATTCGCAAGCGGCACCATCGCGTCGATGGCAATCGCATTACCGCGAGTATCCTGACCCTGAACTTGACCGCGACGTGATGTCAGGTCGCCGATGATACCACCGGTGTATTCTTCAGGAGTGATAACTTCCACTTTCATGATTGGCTCGAGCAGTTTCGCGCCAGCCATTTTCATACCTTCACGCATACACATACGTGCAGCGATCTCAAACGCGAGGACCGATGAGTCAACATCGTGGAATTTACCGTCGATCAACGCAACTTTAAAGTCGATGACGGGGAAGCCAGCCAACGGGCCGCTGTCCATAACCGATTTAATGCCTTTTTCAACACCCGGGATGTATTCCTTTGGAACCGAACCACCAACGATGCGGCTCTCGAAGGAATAACCTTCGCCTGGCTCTGTCGGTGTAATGATGAGTTTAACCTCACCAAACTGACCTGAACCACCAGATTGCTTTTTGTGCGTATAAGAATGCTCAACTTCACGGTCGATGGTCTCACGGTATGCCACTTGTGGCGCACCAATGTTCGCTTCAACTTTGAATTCACGCTTCAGACGATCAACGAGAATGTCGAGGTGAAGCTCGCCCATACCCTTCATGATTGTCTGACCTGACTCGATGTCAGTCTCTACGCGGAAAGACGGATCTTCCGCTGCAAGACGTGCGAGGCCTGTAGACATTTTCTCTTGGTCGCCTTTCGTCTTAGGCTCAACCGCGATCTCGATCACTGGATCTGGGAATGTCATTGTTTCGAGAACAACAGCGTCGTTCTTGTCACAAAGTGTATCACCCGTTGTCGTGTTCTTCAGACCACCAAGCGCGATGATGTCACCAGCAAATGCTTCGGTGATTTCGTCACGATCGTTGGAGTGCATCATCATCATCCGGCCAACACGCTCAGTGTTACCTTTAGTTGAGTTCAGCATTGAGTCGCCCTTACCGAGCGTACCTGAGTAGATACGAACGAATGTCAGGGAGCCAACAAATGGGTCGTTCATGATTTTGAATGCGAGGCCAGAGAAGGCCATGCTGTCATCTGCACGACGTGGGATGTTACGAACTTCTTCTTCGTCACCTGGCTTAAAGCCCATGTAGTCGACAACGTCGAGTGGCGAAGGAAGATAGTCAACAACAGCATTCAACAGAGGCTGAACGCCCTTGTTTTTGAATGCAGAGCCACCAAGAACAGGAACAAATGCCAAAGCCAATGTGCCTTTACGGATCAACGCGCGCAGTGTTGGAACGTCAGGCTCGTTGCCTTCCAGGTATTCCATCATCGCTTCGTCGTCCATTTCGACAGCAGCTTCGATCATTTTGCCGCGCCATTCGTCAGCCATGTCTTTCAGGCTGTCGCGAACTGGAACTTTGATCCAAGAGGCGCCAAGGTCTTCACCCTGCCACAACCACTCTTCCATGGTTACGAGATCGATCAAGCCTTCCAGCTCAGTCTCAGCACCAATCGGGATACCAACTGGAACAGCGCGTGCACCAGTACGGTCTTCAATCATGTTTACGCAGTTAAAGAAGTCCGCGCCGATTTTGTCCATTTTGTTAACAAAAACGATACGTGGAACTTTATAACGGTCAGCCTGCCGCCAAACAGTTTCTGTCTGTGGCTCAACACCGGCGTTGGCGTCGAGAACACAAACGGCACCATCGAGAACTGCAAGCGAACGCTCAACTTCAATCGTGAAGTCAACGTGGCCTGGTGTGTCGATGATGTTCATGCGGTGCTTAGGCGAGTCTGGTGTTGAACCGTCTTCGGTGCGCTCCCAGAATGTCGTAGTCGCAGCGGACGTGATGGTAATACCACGCTCTTGCTCCTGCTCCATCCAGTCCATCGTTGCTGCGCCGTCGTGGACTTCGCCGATGTTGTGGGACTTGCCTGTGTAGAAGAGAATACGCTCGGAGCAGGTAGTTTTACCTGCATCGATGTGCGCCATGATACCGAAGTTACGGTACAACTCTAGGGGATATTCGCGTGCCATTGGAATGGGTCCTTGGACGAAAAGTGAAAATTACCAGCGGTAGTGCGAGAACGCTTTGTTGGCATCTGCCATCTTGTGCGTGTCTTCGCGCTTTTTAACAGCTGAGCCGCGTGACTGAACAGCGTCCAGAAGCTCACCAGCAAGGCGCTCTTCCATTGTGTTCTCGTTGCGCGAACGGGATGCGTTGATCAACCAACGGATGGCCAATGCTTCGCGACGCTCAGGGCGCACTTCAACCGGCACTTGGTATGTTGCACCACCAACACGACGTGAGCGAACCTCAACGGCGGGTTTGATGTTATCGAGTGCTTCGTGGAACACTTCAACGGGGGCGCGTTTGATCTTGCCTTCAACGCGGTCGAGTGCGTTGTAGACGATGCGCTCAGCGGTAGATTTCTTACCATCGAGCATCATGTTGTTCATGAATTTTGTCAGAACCTTATCGCCATATTTGGCGTCGGGCAGAACTTCGCGTTTAACAGCGGCGTGACGACGTGACATCTGCGGCTCTCCTTATTTAGGGCGCTTGGCGCCGTATTTCGAACGACGTTGTTTACGGTCTTTGACGCCTTGGGTATCCAGAACGCCGCGCAGGATGTGGTAACGCACACCGGGAAGGTCTTTTACACGACCGCCACGGATCAGAACCACAGAGTGCTCCTGAAGGTTGTGGCTCTCACCGGGAATGTAGGAAATAACCTCAAAACCGTTGGTCAAACGCACTTTAGCAACCTTACGCATCGCCGAGTTCGGCTTCTTAGGCGTGGTTGTGTAAACGCGTGTGCAAACGCCACGTTTTTGGGGGCATTGCTCCAAGTGCTGAGACTTGGAGTATTTACGTTTAGGCTGACGCGGTTTGCGGATCAGCTGTTGGATAGTCGGCATTGAGGACTTTCCCCTTTGTTGCAACTTCTTCGTTTTGGGGGCCTAGGTCCCCGTTTCATTCGTGTCGTGCAAGCGCGTCCGCAAACACAAAAGCCCGCATCGGGTAACCCTACCTGGGATCCGAGCGGTGGATTTTCAGAGGATCGGAACAGCAGTAGTTCGGATCGTGACCACTAATTTCTTTGACAAAAGGGGCGTACCCCCTCTTGGGATGTGCGGGCTATACTGAGAGTCGCCCCCCCTGTCAACAGCACCTCATGAACGCATCAGATCAGCGATACGTGCTAAGCCGCGGCAACCTTCTCGCGCTCGGCGATCCGCCGCTCGCGGTAGAACGTAAATAGGCCCGATCCAGTAATGATGAGCGCCCCAAAAATGGTCAGAATACTCGGCCATTCGCCGAAAAGGACAAAGCCTAGAACCAGCGCCCAAACCAATGCCGTGTATCTGAACGGCGCCACAAACGAGATGTCCCCAACCCGCATGACCATCACGCTAAATACATAGCCGCCGATGATGAACAGGGATGCACCCAACACCAACCAAATTGACCGCGATGTGAAAGGCGCCCACTCGGTTGTGGTACTAAACGCGGCGGCCCACAAAAATACGCCGATAGCTGACAACAGCGTCACCGCCATTGTGTGCGTGTCAGGCGACAGGCGCCGCGTCACCAGATCACGGACGGTAACGAAACCAACAGCAATCAGCGCGTAGATCGAGAATACATTAAACCCGTCCGCACCGGGCCGCACGATAAGCAGCACACCAACGAACCCCACAACAATGGCAAACATGCGCCGCCAGCCCAGCATCTCGCCCAGAAAAAGTGCGCCTGCTAAGCTTACTGTGAGCGGAAGGGTTTGCAAAATGGCCGTCGCGTTGGCGAGCGGTAGATTGATCAAGGCCGTAAGAAAGAAATATGCGGCACCAATTTCAGCGCCGACACGTGCTGCAACCAATGGCCAATCGCCTTTTGCGATCCCCTTCCGGAAAGCACCCATCACAGCAGCCATGATCGCAATTAGGATCACAGTGACAAACCCGCGGACGGTCAGTGTCTGAAACAAAGGCCATTCCGTTGAGATCGCTTTCAAGCAAGCGTCATTTAGCGTGAATGCCGCCATAGAGCACATCATGAGCGCGGCACCGCGCGTGTTTTCTTGCAAAGTTGCCATGGCAAATCGAATACACGGCCCGCAAGAAAAGGGAAGCATTGTTGTACAGCCCAAACGAAAAAGGCCCCCGCACTGCGGAGGCCTATCTCAACACTTAAGGACGGTCGCTTTAGTCGCGGCTGTCAGCATCGCCTGTCATGATGGTGTCAAACTCATCACCACCCACAACGTCTTCGGCTGTCGGCGCAGCCAATGCGGCAGCTGCTTCGGCTTCTTCACGACGTGCTTCCAAAACAACGTTGTCACGATCCTGAGCTACACGCTGCATCTGCTGAGTTGCACCACCGGTACCGGCTGGGATCAGACGACCCACGATGACGTTCTCTTTCAGACCGATCAGCTTATCGCGCTTACCTTGAACCGAAGCTTCAGTCAGCACGCGTGTCGTTTCTTGGAACGATGCGGCTGAGATAAAGCTGCGTGTCTGCAACGATGCTTTCGTAATGCCGAGCAAGATAGGCTCGCCCTTCGCCAAACGACCACCGCGTGCAGCGGCTTTCTCGTTCGCAAGGTCAAACTCTTGCTTGTCCACGTGTTCGCCCTTGAGCAGCGTTGTTTCACCGCTATCGAGGATTTCCCACTTCTGGAGCATCTGACGCACGATAACTTCGATGTGCTTGTCGTTGATCTTAACACCCTGCAGTCGGTAAACCTCCTGCACTTGGTTGATCATATAGTCAGCAAGCGCTTCGACGCCCATGACCGCAAGAATATCGTGCGGCGCAGGGTTACCGTCCATGATGTAATCACCCTTCTGGACGTAATCACCTTCCTGAACAGGAATGTGCTTACCCTTAGGCACCATGTATTCGACTTTCGCCTCATCAGCGGCTTCGGGCGTCTCGGCTGCAGGAACAATCGCGATGCGGCGCTTGTTCTTGTAGTCTTTACCGAAGCGCACGTAGCCATCGATTTCAGCAATGATCGCGTGGTCTTTTGGACGACGTGCTTCAAAGAGTTCCGCAACGCGTGGCAGACCACCGGTAATGTCTTTTGTTTTCGCGCCCTCACGAGGAATACGCGCAACAACATCACCTGGGTTTACCGTGTCACCATCTTCAACAGACAAAATCGCGTCAACTGACATCGGGTATGCAACTGGGTTGCCATCGTCCTTCAGAACGGGCTCGCCATTTGCATCCGCCACCAAGATTTTTGGTGCCAGCTCGTTGCCTTTTGGCGCCGAACGCCAATCAGTAACGATACGCTGAGTCATGCCTGTTGCGTCATCTGTGTCTTCACGAACTGCGATACCCGCAGTCAGATCAACGAACTTAATGACGCCGCCTTTTTCTGCGATCATTGGAAGTGTGAATGGGTCCCATTCAAACAGCTTATCGCCGCGTGCAACATCAGCACCTTCTTTGACCAAAAGCTTGGAACCGTAGGACACTTTGTGTGACGCACGCTCTTTGCCGTCTGGGCCAGTGATGGACAGCTTCATGTTACGGCCCATAACAATCTGCTCGCCTGCGGCATTCTCGATCAACTGGCCATCAGCGAAGACAACTTTACCCTCTTGGCTCGCTTCTTGGAACGATTGTTGGCCACCGCCCTGCGCAACACCACCAATGTGGAATGTACGCATGGTCAGCTGTGTGCCTGGCTCACCGATAGACTGCGCCGCAATAATGCCGACGGCCTCACCTTGGTTCACAATTGTACCACGTGCGAGGTCACGACCATAACATGCCGCACAAACGCCTTCTTCACTTTCACAAGTGAGCGGGCTGCGGATGCGCATAGACGCTACGCCAGCTTCCTCAAGACGGTCAGATGCGCGCTCGTCGAGCAACTCACCTTTGGTTGCCAAAACATCGCCAGTCACAGGGTGCAGAACATCTTCCGCACACACACGACCCAGCACACGCTCTGCCAAGGTTGCAACAACCTCACCATCGTTAACCGCTGCTTCTGCGGTGATCGCCACTTCAGTACCACAGTCATGCTCGCGCACGATGCAGTCCTGAGCCACGTCCACAAGACGGCGTGTCAGGTAACCTGAGTTCGCAGTTTTCAACGCCGTATCCGACAGACCCTTACGAGCACCGTGGGTAGAGTTGAAGTACTCAAGAACAGTCAGACCTTCTTTAAAGTTCGAGATAATTGGCGTCTCGATGATCTCACCGTTTGGTTTGTTCATCAGGCCGCGCATACCGCCGAGCTGTTTCATTTGAGTGACCGAGCCACGCGCTTTGGAGTCAGCCATCATGAAGACGCTGTTCGGCTCCATCTCTGCGCCGTTTTCATCGGTTTTGATCGAAGCGATCGTCCCCATCATGGCGTCAGTGACTTTGTCGTTACACTTTGACCAAGCATCGACAACTTTGTTGTACTTTTCACCCTGAGTGATCAGGCCGTCCATGTACTGTTGTTCGAATTCAGCCACTTGTTCACGAACGCCGTCAACGATTTCCCATTTGTTGTCTGGAATAACCATGTCGTCCTTACCGAACGAAATACCGGCGCGGAACGCTTCGCGGAAGCCCATGGTCATGATCTGGTCACAGAAGATGACAGACTCTTTCTGGCCACAGTAACGGTAAACAGTGTCGATGACTTGCTGAACTTCGCCTTTCTTCAAAAGACGGTTCACCAGTTCAAACGGCGCTTTGTTGTTCATCGGCAGCAATGCACCAAGGCGCACACGGCCCGGTGTTGTTTCAAAGCGTTGGATGACAGTGTTACCTTCTTCGTCAATCTGAGGAACACGTGCTTGGATCTTGGCGTGAAGATGGACTTCACCCGTATCAAGTGCGTGCTGCACCTCGTCGA
>Ga0209653_1003265_pt1 | contig 11227 bp, 8 predicted proteins | sample SaaInl6LU_22_DNA_FD_184644 | JGI IMG/M metagenome (GOLD analysis project Ga0209653, IMG submission 184644) | Marine microbial communities from expanding oxygen minimum zones in the Saanich Inlet - ESP_116LU_22_DNA (SPAdes) (version 2) | ecosystem: Environmental > Aquatic > Marine > Intertidal... | reverse complement strand
CAAATACATTTATTGGACCAAAGAAATCATGGAAAAAGTTTTCATAGCAAGAAGTTTAATTATGAAATTTTAGCTAATGATTTAAAATATTACATAGATTTCTATGGAATTAAAAAGTTTTCTTTAATAGGTCATTCCATGGGGGGTAAAACAGCTATGACGTTCTCTAGTTTATATCCTAGTTATTTAGATAAATTAATAGTTGTCGATATTTTACCAATATTCTACAAAAACGATTATCATAAAATTCTAAATTCTTTAAAATCATTAGATTTAAAAAAACTTGGTTCAAGATCAAATATTGATAAAGCATTAGAAACAGACTTTAAAGAACCCTCTTTTAGAGCTTTTTTATTAAAAAACCTTTATAGAATTAATAAGGATGAATTAGGTTTTAAAATTGATTTAGAAATTATTTTAAGCACATTAAGTGAGGTCGAAAAGTCCTTGCCTTCAAATTTAAAGTATGAAGGGAAAACCTTATTTATTAAGGGTGAAAAATCTGATTACATTGATAATTCCAATAGTAAAGTTTTAATAAATTTTTTTCCAAATTACAAGATAGCTGAAGTCCTAAATGCAGGCCACTGGGTTCATGCAGAAAATTTAAATGATTTCATCAAAGAGATTGAATTTTTTTTAAAATCTTAAAAGTTGGCAACCTTTAAGAAAAGAGCTACTTTTGCGACCTAATTTTTAAAATATGAAAGTTTCAAAAAAAGACATTGATAAGTTAAATGCAATTTTATCTGTTAATATCGAAAAATCTGATTATGAATCAAGTGTTGAAAAAGTTTTAAAGGATTACAGAAAAAGAGCAAATATTCCAGGATTTAGAAAAGGTCACACTCCAATTGGTCTAATAAAAAAACAATATGGTTTATCTGTAAAGGTTGATGAAATAAATAAATTAATGCAAAAAGGTTTATCAGATTTTTTGGGTAATGAAAAGTTAGCAATTCTTGGAAACCCAGTACCAATAGAAAAATCAGATATTGATTGGGATGCAGAAAAATTAACTTTTGACTTTGAAATTGGATTGTCTCCTGATTTTGAAGTTTCATTAAAAAATAAGAAAGCGATTCCTTCTTTTGAAATTGATGTAGATAAAAAAATGATCGATGATCAAATTAAAAATATTCAAAGTCAGTATGGAAAATTGGTTGCAAAAACACAAATCGAAGATGGTTTTGAAATAAATGGGAAATTTTCAAATGAAGAATTTGAGGTAGATAATACTTCAAACTTTCAATTGAAAGATGTCAAAGGAAAATCTAATAAGGAACTTTTTAAAAAATTAAAAATTAGTGAATCTTTAGAGCTTAAAACAAAAGGTTTATTCACAAAGGACACGGATTTAACCTTTCACTTAAAGCTTAATGATAATAATAAAAATAAAATTAGCTCTGTAAAGTTTTTATTAAACGAAATAAACGAACGAGTCCCTGCTGATTTAGATCAAGAATTGTTTGATAAACTTTTTGGAAAAGATGTTATTAAAACGGTAACAGAGCTAAAAGATAAACTTAAACTTGATGCTGAATCTAATTTTGTAAATCAAACAGATCAAAAATTATTAAATGATGTTACTGAATACTTGATTGAGAATACAAAATTTGATTTACCGGATAATTTCTTAAAAAAATGGATGAGAACTGCCGGAGAAAATAAATTAACTCAAGATGAGGCCAATGCTGAATATGAAAAGTCTGAAAAAGGATTAAGATATCAGCTCATTGAAGCAAAAATTTTAGAACAAAATGAAATTAAGATTGATCACAATCAAATTAAACATTTTGCAAAGGATATGATCAAACTTCAAATGAAACAGTATGGTCAGAATAATCCGGAGGAAAAAGAATTAGAGTCTATTTCTCAAAGAATTCTTTCTAACAAGGATGAGGTAAAAAGATTTCTGATCAACTTTTGAGCAAAAAATTAATTGAATTATTTAAATCAAGCCTCAAACTCAAAACCAATAAAGTCTCATATGAAAAATTTATCGAGATGGCTTATGCTAAAAAATAATTAACTTTAATTTTATAAAAAATAATTAGTTCTATGGATTACTCGGAAGAATTTAAAAAATATTCAATAAAGCATCATGGTATAAACTCTCTTTACTATGATAAATTAGTTAGTAGTATGACTCCTTATATAATAGAGGAAAGACAACTTAATGTCGCACAAATGGATGTTTTTTCCAGACTGATGATGGATAGAATAATTTTTTTAGGAACTGGAATTAATGATTCAATTGCGAACATAATTCAAGCTCAATTACTTTTTTTAGAAAGTACTGACAAGGATAAAGACATTCAAATCTACATCAATTCACCTGGGGGATCTGTATATGCTGGTTTAGGCATTTATGATACTATGCAATTTATTAACCCTGAAGTTGCTACAATTTGTACTGGAATTGCTGCATCAATGGCTGCAGTTTTACTTTGTGCCGGTCAAAAAGGAAAAAGATCTGGATTAACTCATTCAAGAGTTATGATTCATCAACCTTTGGGAGGTGCTCAAGGACAAGCATCTGATATAGAAATTACAGCTAGAGAAATAGGAAAATTAAAGAAAGAACTTTACGAAATTATAGCAAATCATTCGGGTCAAAAATATGATAAGGTCTATGAGGATAGTGATAGAGATTATTGGATGAAAGCTCAGGAAGCAAAAAAATATGGAATGATAGACGAAGTGTTGTCAAAAAAATAATTTCATGTCTGAAAAAAATTTAGTTTGTTCATTTTGTGGCTTGACCAAATCTCAAACCAATTTACTTGTAGCTGGACAGGAAGCACACATCTGTGATAGTTGTATTGAACAGGCATATGGAATCATAATTGAGGAATCTAAAAGAACAACCCTTTCTCCTGAGAATGAGGAGTTAAAAATAGCAAAGCCAAAAGAAATAAAACAATTTCTTGACGACTATGTAATAGGGCAAGATCACACTAAAAAAATTCTATCAGTTGCAGTTTACAATCATTATAAACGATTAAATCAAAAATCCTTAAAAGATGATGTTGAAATTGATAAGAGTAATATTTTAATTGTTGGTGAAACTGGAACAGGCAAAACTTTAATTGCAAAGACTATCGCAAAAATGTTAGATGTTCCCTTAGCAATTGTAGATGCAACTGTTTTAACTGAAGCAGGCTATGTTGGTGAAGATGTAGAAACAATTTTGACAAGATTATTGCAAGCATCAGATTATAATCAAGAAAAAGCTGAAAGAGGAATTGTATTTATAGATGAAATTGATAAAATTGCAAGAAAAAGTGATAACCCTTCAATTACAAGAGATGTTTCAGGTGAAGGAGTTCAACAAGCCTTATTAAAGTTATTAGAAGGAACTATTGTGAATGTTCCACCTAAAGGGGGAAGAAAACATCCTGATCAAAAATTTATTGAACTTGATACTCAGAATATACTTTTTATTGCTGGTGGTGCATTTGATGGAATAGAAAAAGTTATTTCTAAAAGATTAAACATGCAAGTAGTTGGATATAAAAATCCTTCATCTAAAAAAATAAACTACAAGAACTTATTATCATTTATTTCACCTAAAGATTTAAAAGATTTTGGATTAATCCCTGAAATACTTGGAAGACTTCCTGTATTGTCATACATGAATTCGCTTGACAAAGCAACTTTAAGATCAATTTTAACTGAACCAAAAAATTCTTTAGTTAAACAATATGAAAAATTATTTGAAATTGATGGGATTAAACTTTCATTTTCAGAGGAAGGACTTAATTATATTGTTGACAAAGCATTAGAATTCAAATTAGGTGCAAGAGGACTAAGATCTATATGTGAGTTAGTTTTAAATGATGCAATGTTTGAGTTACCAAGTTCAAAAAGAAAAAAACTTCATATAGATAAGACATATATTTCAAAAAAACTTTCTCATTCTAGCCTTAATATTTTAAAGGCAGCTTCCTAATTAATTTTTAAAAGTTCATCAATAATTTTTCTATTGTTAGAAAGTCTAGGTACTTTATTTTGACCACCCAGTTTATTATTTTGTTTTAACCAATCGTAAAAAATATTTTTTTTAGCTACTGTTATTTTTAATTCATCCATGGTAATATTTTTGAATCGTTTTGCTTTATAATCAGTATTTAACTCTTGTAAATTCATATCAAGATCTTTTTTGAAACTAGAAATATCATTGGGTTTGATCTCAAATTCAATCAACCATTCATGAAAACCAGTTTTATTTTTATTTATAAAACTAGGTGCCACAGTGTATTCAATCATGGTAGAGTTATGTTTAAGTAAAGCTTTATTGATTGCCTTTTCAGCATTTTCTATTATTAATTCTTCTCCAAAAGCATTTATAAAACTTTTGGTTCGCCCAGTAATTTTAATTCTAAATGGACTTAGAGAAGTAAATTTAACTGTGTCACCAATTTTGTATCGCCATAAACCAGCATTCGTAGAAATTATAATAGCATAATTAGTATCAAGTTTTACTTTACTGAGATTGATAATTTTATCGTTTTTAGTTCCATCACTACTATATTCTTGAAATTCAAAATAAATACCGTAATCTAACATCAGCAGCATATCATTTTTATCGTTTCTATCTTGAATTGCAAAGAATCCCTCAGATGCATTATAGATTTCATAATAAAGAACATTATTGCCCAATATTTTTTTAAATTGATTTTTGTAAGGTTTAAAATCTACACCACCATGAAAATAAACTTCAAGGTTTTTCCATATTTCTTTTACTTGATTTACTTTTCTTTCTTTTAAGACTTTGTTAATCATAATAAGCATCCAAGATGGTACTCCAGCCAAACTTGTTACATCTTCATTAATTGTACTGCTAATTACAGCATCTAATTTTTCATCCCATTTATCCATTAAAGAAATTTCATTATTAGGTGTACTCATCATTTCGGCCCAAATAGGTAAATTATCAATCAATATTGCTGAGAGATCACCAAAATATTTATTTCCATCATTAAGTATTTTTTTACTCCCACCTAATCTCAAAGATTTTCCAGAAAATAAATTTGAATTTTCGTTGTTGTTTATATATAAACAGAGAACATCCTTACCAGCTTTGTAATGGCAATCTTCTAAAGATTCTTTGCTAACTGGAATAAATTTACTTTTTGAATTAGTAGTTCCACTGGATTGTGCATACCATTTTATCTCTGAGTTCCAAAAAATATTTTTTTCACCTTCAATCGATCTTTTGATATATTCAAAAAAATCTTCATAATTAGAAATTGGAATGTTTTTAGAAAAAGTTTTATAATCTCTAATATTATTAAAATGATATTTTTTCCCAAACTCAGTATTTTCAGCACTTTTAATTAATGACATTAAAACTTCATTTTGAACTTCAATTGGATATTTTTTGAATAATTCAATTTGGTGGATTCTTTTTTTTAGAAACCATGAAGTAATAGTATTTATAATCGAGAAAGGCATTTTGACTATCTTTAAAATAAAAATAAATATAATTCTTGTATAAATGTTTAAAGGAGTATTAAATAAAATGAAAACTGAACTTAATCAGGACCTAAATTATTTTTTAGAGCTGGGGGATGATTTTATTAATTTAAACCAGATTTTAGGTTCAAAAATTAAATTAACATTCAAGGGTTTTGAATGTTTAAATTGTAAGTCAGATTTGCAACTGTTTAGACAAGGACATTGCAAAAAATGTTTTTTTGAATTACCCAGTACTGCGGATTGGGTTATGAAACCAGAACTCAGTAAAGCACATTTAAATATTGAAGAAAGAGACTTAGAATATGAAAAAAGCGTTCAGTTAAAACCTCATATTTTATATTTGGCGTTCTCAAGTAAAGTCAAGGTTGGGGTTACTAGAAAAACTCAAGTCCCATATAGGTGGATAGATCAAGGTGCAATTCAGGCTATTGAAATTGCAGAGTTTCCAAATAGATACTTAGCGGGTATTTCCGAGGTTGAACTTAAAAACCATTATTCTGACAAAACTAATTGGAGAGAAATGCTCAAAACAAGCAATTCAAATGTAAATCTCGAGGAAGAAAGAGAAAAGGCATTTAAGAAACTTCCCAAAGAGGCGCTATATTTTACTGAACTTAAAAATTATAATTTATTAAAAATTGATTATCCTGTAAAAAAATACCCATTGAAACCTAAAAGCTTAAATATCATTAAAGAAAAATCTTTTTCAAGTGAATTAGCAGGAGTAAAAGGACAATATTTAATTTTTCAAGATGATACCGTTTTTAATATCAGATCTAATGAGGGAGTAATTATTAATTTGGAAATTCTTAGATCGTAATTTCTTCACCAACTTTTAAGTCAAACTTTTTTCTAAATAAATAAACAAAAAAGTACAATAGCGGGGTGTCTAAAAACGCAACTAATATTTTAAACAAAACACCTGAAACAACAAGTCCTATAAAACTGTCCCAGCTTAAAACTTCAAACAAACATAAAAGAGATATAACAGTAACTGTGTCAATAATTTGAGAACTAAAAGTTGAGAAATTATTTCTAAGCCACAACATTTTTCCTTTAGTTAAATTTTTCCAAAAGTGATAAATTCTAATGTCAACAAATTGAGCAAAAAGATAAGCTAACATTGAAGCTAAAACAGCTAATCCTGAAAGAGAAAATACACTTGAAAAAGTTTCGTTATCAATTGGGGATGAGGGCATGGCTGGTACTATGTCTGAAACTAAAATAATGCTGATTGAAAAAAATGAAGCAAAAATACCCGCAACAACAACTTGATTAGCTTTTTTCTGACCGTAAATTTCAGAAATTAAATCAGTTACCAAAAAAGTTATTGGGTATGGAAGAATTCCAACAGATAATTCAAATAGCTTAATACCTCCAATAGTCATGTCAAATGGATACCAGAAAAAAAATTTTTGAAAAATTAAATTGGAAACAACCAAGGATGTTATAAATAGGGCTGCTAAGTACAAATAAATTTTTCTAGCTAAATTCTGTTTTGATTCGGACATATATTTTAATAAAAATAATAGATATTACTTAAATAAAGATATTATAATAAGGATTCTTTTATTTAATTTGCTTTTGTGAATTCAAACAAAGTATATCTTTCTTTAGGCAGTAATTTAGGTAACAAAATTAGAAATCTTCAAAATGCTATAAATCTTATAGATTCTGAGGTTGGCAACGTTTTTTCAATTTCAAATGTCTATCAAACTAAAGCTCAAGGTTTCATGGGTGATGATTTTTATAATTGTTGTATTTCTTTAAATACATACCTAAAACCCGCAGCTTTATTAACCAAATTACTAAAAATTGAAAGTCTAAATGGTAGAAAAAGATCTAATACAAACTCTTATCAATCAAGAAATATTGATATAGATATTTTATTTTTTGAAGATGAAATTATAGATGCTAATAATTTGGTTATTCCTCATCCAAGAATGCATACAAGGAATTTTGTTATAACTCCCCTTACAGATATAGCAAAAAGTAAAATTCATCCAGTTATTAAAGAAACTATTGAGTCAATTAATAGTACCTTGATTTCAAATGAAATAATTAAAATTGATGATTGTTTATTTATGCCAATCTTTTCAAGATTAAAATCGATTAAGAATATTGTAATTGAAGGTAATATTGGAGTAGGAAAAACTTCATTATCAAAAAAACTTTCAAATGATTTGAATAAAGAATTAATAGTTGAAGGTTATATGGAAAACCCATTTCTTGAAAAGTACTATGAAAATCCTGACAGATACGCTCTAAATGTAGAACTTACTTTTTTGACTGACAGGTGTCGTCAACTTAGTGATTTCAATAATCAAATGAATTTTTTTAATTCAGGTTTAGTAGCAGATTATGATATATTTAAATCACTTGTTTTTGCTGGTGTTACCTTAAAAGAGTTAGACTTTAATCTCTTCCGAAAAATATATTATTACATGACCAAGGATTTATTTAAATCAAATTTGATTATTTATCTCTTACAAACTTCAGATCAGTTGTTAAATAATATAAAAAAAAGAGGAAGGGGTTTCGAAAAGCAAATAACTAAAAAATATTTAGATAAAATCAACAATGCATATTTAACTCATTTAAAAAATAATCCTGAATTAAAGGTAATTTATATTGATGTATCAGATTTGAATTTTGTAGAATCAGAGAATCACTATTTAGAATTACTTTTTAGAATTAAAAGTAAATTAGGAGAGTCTTTTGTAAAATTCCCAGATTAAAATTCCTGAGCATACTGAAATATTTAATGAGTGTTTTGTTCCAAATTGAGGAATTTCTATAACCTCGTCTGATAAACTGATAGCTTTTTGTGAAACTCCTTTAACTTCATTTCCAAAAATTAATGCATGTTTTAAGTCATTGTTTAGAGTAAAGTCTGTTAATTTTTTAGATTTATCTGCTTGTTCAACACTCCAAATAAATATTTTTTCTTTCTTTAATTTAACAAGTAAATCAGAAATATTTTTACAATATTCCCAATCAACACTTTCAGTGGATCCAAGAGCTGTTTTATGAATATCCTTGTGCGGAGGAGATGCTGTAATTCCACATAAATAAATTTTTTCAATCAAAAAAGCATCACATGTTCTAAACACGGATCCAATATTATTTAAGCTTCTAATGTCATCAAGAATAATTATAAGTTTAGTTTTTTTAGATTTCTTAAATTCCTTGACATCTATTCTTTTAAGTTCAATATTTTTTAATTTTCTCATAAATTTATTATCAAGTTATATAAGATCATACAAAGTAATAGATTAAAATATTAATTAATAGTATTTTAGCTTTAATTCACACAAATTTGGAAAAAAAAGTAACCCCCTTAATGCGTCAATATTATAAAATTAAGGAGAAACATCCTGATGCATTATTATTATTTAGAGTAGGAGATTTTTATGAAACATTTCATGAAGATGCTGTAAAAGCTTCAAATATTTTAGGAATAATTTTAACAAAAAGGGGAGCAGTAAGTAATAGTGAAACAAAATTAGCTGGTTTTCCACATCACTCGCTTAATACTTATTTGCATAAATTAGTTAAAGCGGGTGAGAGAGTAGCAATATGTGAACAACTTGAAGATCCGAAACAAACCAAAACAATTGTAAAAAGAGGTGTGACGGAACTTATAACACCTGGAGTTGCTTTGAATGATGGAATTTTGGATCAGAAATCCAATAATTTTTTAGCTTCTGTATTCAATATAAAAAACAAATATGGTATTGCATTATTTGATATATCAACTGGTGAGTTATTTATTTCTGAGGGAACTTTAGATCATATAAAAAATTTACTTTCTAATTATGAAGCAAAAGAAGTCTTGGTTTGTAAAAAAAATAAATCAACTTTCGTTAATGAATTTGGAAAATACAGTTCAACTTTTTATTTAGATGATTGGGTATTTGGAAAAGATTTTTCTATTGAAAAAATTAAAAGTCATTTTAATGTAAATAGCTTAAAAGGATTTGGAATAGATGAAAATAATGTAGGTATACTAGCATGTGGTTCAATCTTACATTACCTAGACGAAACTCAACATAAACAACTCGCACACATTACTAAAATTAATCAGATAATTGGCAATGCTTATGTTTGGATGGATCAGTTTACTGTAAGTAATTTAGAGTTAATCCAAAGTAATTCCAAGGAAGGAAAATCTCTTATAGAAATAATTGACCATACATCTACCCCAATGGGAGCAAGAAAATTAAAAAGATGGTTGATCCATCCACTGTTGGATATTAATCAATTAAACTTCAGACATAATACAATAGAGGAGATTCTAAATACTCAGAACTTATTATTAAATCTTGAAAGTGAACTTAAATCATTCTCAGATTTAGAAAGAATTATGGCAAAGGTTGTTACTTATAAAATAACACCGAGGGAACTTATTCAACTTAAACTATCATTATTAAAAATAAAGCCAATTAAGAATCTTATTAGCTTAAGATCATTAAAAAATTTAAATAAAATTAATTCATCACTTTCTAATTGTGATTCAATTATTAATCTTTTAGAAAAAACACTTAATGATGATGCGCCAGTAAATATTAAAAAAGGAAATGTAATAAAAGAAAAGTATAATTCTGAGTTAGATAATCTTAGAAATCTATCGCAGTCAGGAAAAAATTATTTGGATGAAATTTTAGAAAGAGAAAAAAAATTAACTGGAATTAGCTCTTTGAAAATAAGCTTTAATAATGTTTTTGGTTATTACATTGAAGTTAGAAATATTCATAAAGATAAAGTGCCTAATGATTGGATTAGAAAACAAACTTTAGTTAATGCTGAAAGATATATAACAAGTGAACTTAAAGATTATGAATCTAAAATATTAGGTGCAGAAGAAAAAATAGTAATACTAGAAGCTAAGCTTTTCAATGAATTAATTAATGAGCTCATAAAAGATATAAAACTTGTTCAAAATAATTCGTTTTGGATTGCTACTTTGGATTGTTTAATTGGGTTTGCAAATTTGGCTTTAAAATCAAATTATTCAAAACCAGTTTTAGATAATTCTAAAAATTTAAAAATAATTATGGGACGACACCCTGTTATTGAATCTCAGTTGTCTCAAGAAAACCCTTACATACCTAATGATATCAGTCTATGTGATAAAAAAAATCAGATCATGATGATTACAGGTCCTAACATGTCAGGTAAATCTGCGATACTAAGACAAACAGCTTTAATAGTTTTATTAGCTCAAATTGGAAGTTATGTTCCCGCAAAAAAGGCAAAAATTGGGATAATTGATAAAATTTTTACCAGAGTAGGTGCAAGCGATAATATTTCTGCTGGTGAGTCAACTTTTATGGTTGAAATGAATGAATCTGCTTCTATAATTAATAATATTTCAAACAATAGTATAGTCTTATTGGACGAAATTGGTAGAGGAACAAGTACATATGATGGAATTTCTATTGCTTGGGCAATCGCAGAGTTTTTACACGATCACCCTTATAGACCTAAAACATTATTTGCTACCCATTATCATGAACTAAATATGATGGCTAATTCTTTTGACAGAATTAATAATGCTAATGTTTCTGTAAAGGAAACTAGGGATAGTGTTATTTTTTTAAGAAAATTAATGCCCGGTGGAAGTGCTCACAGTTTTGGAATTCATGTTGCTCAGATGGCTGGAATGCCTAAAGGAATAATTAACTCTGCCCAAAAAATGTTAAAAAAATTAGAAGAATCTCACAGCACTGACAAAGAGGTT
>Ga0209653_1003259_pt1 | contig 11236 bp, 14 predicted proteins | sample SaaInl6LU_22_DNA_FD_184644 | JGI IMG/M metagenome (GOLD analysis project Ga0209653, IMG submission 184644) | Marine microbial communities from expanding oxygen minimum zones in the Saanich Inlet - ESP_116LU_22_DNA (SPAdes) (version 2) | ecosystem: Environmental > Aquatic > Marine > Intertidal... | reverse complement strand
ATAATTCTATTTAATTTATATTTAATTAATAGAAGTTGTATTGTAATAATGTCTAATCATTTAAATAATCCATATTTTATAATTACTGCTGGACCTAGTGCATCAGGTAAATCTTCTTCAATTAATAAAATTGCGAATTACTTTAAGAATAATGAATTACTTAATAAAAAAAAAACAGATGTCATCTCCGTAGATAATTTAATTGAAAAAAATCCATATTTTAAAACGGAAATTGATAATTATTTTAAAAAATACTTCAAAAGTAAAAAAAAAGATATTTATAATGAATTATTATATCCAACGCAAAAAACAATTAAATTTTTTAATAAAACATATTGGACTGCTAGAAAAAATACTGATTGTGTTACAGGTAATAATTTAAATTTTAAAAATAAAACAAAAAAAGAAAATGCATACAAACCATGTTCACATATTATTAATAATAATATTTTAAAATCATTAACAAATAATAATAATATAATATTTGAAACAACAGGTGCTACATTTCCTTTTTGGATTTTTAAACAATATCCAAATAATTTAATAAATTATAATATAATAATAACATGGTCAATTGTAGATATATGTGACTTATATGAAAGAAATAAATCCAGAAGTATATTAAATGCAAAATTATTTATGGAAACATTTGCAGATAATGCTCCAAGATTACCAGATATAAGAAAAAAATATTATAAAAGAAATTTAATTAATATAATAAATACATTTAATGAATTAGTTAAGTATTATGGAAATAGATCTTTATCAAAAATTAGATTATTATTGTTTGATAATAGAACAAAAATATCTAAAATATTATATGATAGTTATATAAATTCTGATAAAATCGGTTATAGAGAAATATTAAAGTATGATGTTAATAAAAATTGTGATTATATATCGTCACATGAAACATCACAATCATACTTAAGAAAATCTGTATCACCATCTTCTAGAAAATCTGTACCATCTTCTAGAAAATCTGTACCATCTTCTAGAAAATCTGTATCACCATCTTCTAGAAAATTTTCAGAATCTAAATTATCTGATCAAATTCAATCATCATCATTTGATAATTATGAAATAATACCACCAAAAAATATATCTTTATCTAATACAAATAAATTATTTCATCCAATGGCAACAAGAAGTAAAGTTTCCTCTTATCAAAATTTAAGTAAAAGAAAATAATGTATATCAATTATTTTTTTTCATGTTTTCAAGATTAATTTTTCCTTTAGGACAATTATCATTCATACAATTAGGTTTAGTACATTCTTTTCTTAATTTACTTTTACAGTATTTATTATCACAGTAAGGACATAAACAGTCGTGATTTTTTAGGAAAAAGTTTGGACATTTTTCATTAATGCATTTTTGCAATCTGCATTCAGTTTCTCCTTTTAATTTTGCAACATTATAACACTTATCATTTGTACAATTTGGACAATAACAAATTGGTATATTTTCATGATTTCTATAATTATTTTCATGAATCCATATATTACATATCCATTTTTCTCCTTTTTTAATTACCGTTCCTGTATGTTCAGATAATTCATGAAACTCGGAATTGTTATTATTGATATTTCTAAATAAAATTCCCATGCCTTTTTTGGGTTTAATATGCTTATCTATTTTTGTAAAATATGTACTACCTCCCTCTAAGTTATCGTTTAAATAAATTAAAAAAGTATATACTCTTTGTCCAGATGATCCATTCATATTTATTTTAGCATTAATATCAAGTGAATTACATGCGTCATAGTGTGGATTATAATATCCTCCTTTTTCATAATTAACAACCTGTATTTTTTCTTGATTAACAACTGGATATTTAGTTATAAAACTAGCAATATTTTCTAATTTATCAATAACATGTCTTAACTCATTTTCTGAAGTATCTTTATCTAACCATGCTGTTTTACTAATTCTTATATTAGGATCTGCTTCTTTTTTGGTAAATCCATCTTTATAAACAATACTTTCTTTTAAATCTTTTTTTGAATTTTTAATTATACAATCACATTCTTCGCTAGTTAAAACATTATGATATTTTATAACTTCGTAATCCTTAACTTTTATTTTTTCCTTCTTTAAACTATTGACAAATTTATCTATACTATCTAAACTATATTTGGTTTTACCTGTAAATAAATAAATAATTAAAGCAATAAATATTAGTATTATTAAAATTGCAATTATATTAATATAATTAATATTTGAAAAATCTATCATTATTTATATTATTATAAAATATAATTAAAATATGAAAAAAAACTTAAAAAAAAAATGAATATTTAATATAAATAGGAAATATAAAAAATGGAATTTTGCGATAATTGTTCGAATATGTTATATATTTGCAATGATGAAGAAAATAACCTAGTAAAATATTGTAAACATTGTACTTTTGTTAAAAAAGAAGTTGAAAGTAAATGCATTAAAATAACTGATACAAAATATTCACAAGATGATTTATTATATTATCAAAATATTAATAAATATTTAAGACATGATCCAACTTTAAGAAGAATTAGAGATATTAATATTACATGTAAAAATCAAGAATGTAATGTTGAAAAAGATAAACAACAAATTTTATATATTAAATATGATAATAAAAATATGAAATATTTCTATGTTTGTGATCATTGCGGATTTATATGGCGTGAAAATAATTAAGAAATAAATATTAATATTATAGAAGAATGTTTATTATAACAAATGATATGTTAAAAAATGATACAATTTTTCAAAATCCAAATATATATATAGATTATAATTCAGGATATATATATCAAATATTAAAACAAGAAGAATTGGATAAAATAGAAAATACTTATAATTTGTTTCAAAATAATAAAGATTTACTTTTAATAACCATTGGTTATATTTTTTTAGTTTTTTTAGTAATATTATTTCCACTAATAAAAAGATTTTTCAATAATACATATAATAGATTATTATTTATAACACAAATTTGTAAATTTATTTATATTCTTAAAGTTCTAATTTAAAATATGATTTTATTTAAATATTAATTAAATTATTTAAATTAGGATGTATTTATTTATTGATACTGAAACTAATGGACTTCCAAATATGAATAATATTAGATATGGTGACTATCCATTATATACAAATATTGAAAAATATAATACTGCTAGAATTATTCAAATTAGTTTTATGTTATGTGATGAAAATTTAAAAGAATTAGAAATGCATGATTATATAATAAAAAGAGAAAATTTTGAAATTAATAATTCTGAATTTCATGGTATCACAAATGATATTTCTGATAATGGTGTAAATTTTAATGAAGCGATTAATATATTTATGAAAACACTAGAAAAATGCAAATATATAGTTGCACATAACACAAATTTTGATTTAAGTGTAATAAAAAGTGAATTTTATAGACGAAATATGATAGATTATATAAAGTTACTAAATAATTTCCAAGATATATGTACAGTAAAAAAATTTAAATATATTATTAAAGCAAAAAATAAATATAATAAAATTAAAGATCCTAGTTTAAAAGAATTATATTATTATGCTTTTAATAAAGAATTAGAAAATGCTCATAATTCTAAATATGATGTAATAAATTTACAAAAAGCAGTTAAACATTTATTTAATAAGAAAGTAATTAAAGACTTAAAATAAAAAATGATATAAATATTAGATATACTTAAAAATAAATAATGTCAACACAGTCAATTATTAATAATAAACCACCAAAAGTTATTTCTCTTACAGATACTTATAATAAAGTAAATGAAAAAAAATTATCTAAACCTATAATGACTAAATATGAATTTAATCAAATTATTTCACAACGAACAACTATGTTAGCGCATGGTGCTATTCCTCTTATAGATGTTAGTAATTATAAAATTAAAAGTAATATTGAATTACGAGAGATTGCATTAAATGAATTAAAAGAAGGAAAAATACCATTTATCATTAAAAGACCATTACCTAATAATAAATTTGAGTTATATAGAGTTAAAGATTTAGATCTAGTTGCAGTTATTCATATGTTTAGATAATTAAATAAAGTACATGCAGTTGCATATAAAAATGTACCCCATAATGTATCTTTTATTGCAATATTTAAAGTATAATTTTCATAAATAGATATACTTGTAAAATTATAAATTCCATATATAAAAAATCCTACTAATCCCGAATAGTATAATGATTTAAATATATAATTTATTTTTTTGTCTTTTTTACTAATGTAATTACTACTAAATGGTATTGCCAAAAAAAATATACTTGTAAATACTAATATATAAGCAATTAATGCATAAGTTATATTTACTTTCATATCTGTTTTTTGTACTAGTTTAGTAACATTTGCATAGTTCTTAGCATTTATTAAATAAATCCAAATAAATTCCGCAATTAAAATATAAAAAATAGTAATTATATATTTTATATAATTTTCCATCTATATTAATAAATGAAATTAAAAACTAAAGACATATGTGTTTATATTTTATATTTTTTAATTGCTTTATTAATTGCTCTTATTATTTATTATATAATTAAGATAATCACTACAAAAAAAGAGTTTTTTCAAGAACAAATAACATATTTAGATACTGCATCTGTTATTGATTTTTTCAATAGAGACTATGATAATTATGTTAAAAATTTATCAAGATATGATTTAATTGCAAGAAATGTTGATAGTAGTAATGAATATATACAAAAAATTGCTTATTGTGCAAAAAATTTTACAGAAAGTCAAAAAAAAGTTATAGATAATTGTTGTAAAAAAGCGGATGATTTTTTAAAACAATATCACGAACTTTTAGATGGAAATCAAATTGCTAAGATAAATTGGAAATTTGCATTAACATACAAGAATGATAATTTTGAATACGAAGATGGTCTTCCACATACACGATCAGATGTTATATTTTTAAGTGATAAAATGATACCAGAAACAGAAACTCCTGATTTTGTAAATACACTAATACATGAAAAAATTCATATATATCAAAGGTATAATGAATCTATTATTGACAATATGTTGTCTGAAAAATTAAAAATTAATAAAATTGTGTATACAAATACAAAAAAAAGAGCTAATCCAGACTTAAATAATAATATTTATCAAAATAATAAAAATGAAATAATGCAATGTTATTATAATTCAAATACTCCAAATTCAATACAAGATGTAACATGTCTTAATAATAATAGTATCAATGAACATCCCTATGAATTACTTGCATATAATATTGCAAATAAATATAATGAATATTTAATGAAAAAATATATAAATATATAATTTCATTACTTTAATTATGGAACAAATAATAAAACAGGCACCTGATGGTATATCTTACGAATATTTCCAAGAAATTTATATTAAAAATAGCAGTAATGTAATTGATACTTTAGTTGAATTGTGGGATATTAAAGAAGAAAAAAAGGAAATTACAGAAGAACAACAAAAATGGAATGAAATTAGGGAAACTTGTGATTTTTTTGATAATGAAATGTATAAACAACTTAAAGGAGAAACAAATAAACAAATTGAAAATAAACCACTAAAAAATGTACCAATTGCATCATGTGATATACCAGAAGCATCGTGTGATTGCACTTGTGCTTATGATAATGACATAAATTCTTTAGAATAAAAAAGTACATATTTATTATTTTTATAAAATTATAAAATTAATTTTATATTTTTTTTTTGTTTTTAAGATATGTACTTTTTTTGTTTTTAAGTTTTTTTTCATTTTCTTTTTGTTTTTTTAAGTTTTTCTTTTTGTTTTTGTTTTTTAAGTTTTTCTTTTTTATCAATTATTTTTAATTTTAATTTATTTAATAAATCTGTTTTTTTTATTATTTCTTTCTTATTTTTATTTTTATCTTTTTTTAATAATTTAATGTCTATTTTTAATTCTTTTTCTTTATTTAAATATTTGATTAAGGTTTTATTTGTACTAATACCCAATTGTGCACCACCACTTCTTGTGTTTCCGCTTGCACCACCCCCTCTCTTCCCTCTCTTCGCAGGCCCCCTATCCTCTCTGGTCTCTCGTCCCGCCCCTGGCGGCCTGGGCGCGCCGCACTTGAAGCACTCAGACCTGGAAGCAAATACCAGCGCGTTGCAGCGCGGGCAGATCCAGTCTCCCGGGCGCCGCAGCGGGCCTGCATCCCTACGCACAGCGGCTACGGGCGGCGGGCGGAAGTCCATTCCCGCCTCCACGGCTACGGGTGGTGGACCCCCAAGCGCCCGGGGTCCTCCTCTTGCATCCCTACGCACAGCGGCTACGGGCGGTGGGCGGAAGTCCATTCCCGCTTCCGCGGCTACTGGTAGAGCCCTACCTAAACCCGTAAACCTATCACTCCAACGGGGGTGGGGGAATTGATTAGGCTCACGTGGCAGATCCCGGATGGGATCTCCATAAAACGCGCGCCCATCGCGAGTATAGTCGGCATAATCATACATTTCTTGATTCTCATTCCGTAAGCGTCTGTAATTATAACCTAATTCCCGCCCGGAGACGATTGCCAAATGATCTCTAGGGAATTCGGTGTTGTGGTAGTCATTCCAGTAGCGTGGGGGACCTCCGTCCTCAGCTCTCTGTAGCGCCGGAAGGTTTCTCCTAACTAAAATTTGGGGTAGCCAGTGATGATATTCAGCTAAATAAAATGCGATTTGCTCGTGATGAACAAAAAACCAACTTAGATCTTGTTCAAAAAATTGCCGTTCAAGATGATCTGCAATTACAAGATTAAGTCCACCTGCATAATGTCCTAATTCTACAAAGTCATGGCGGTCAGGACGATGTCGCACAAGTGCTCGGCAAATAGTTTGATAATCTGGATTAATACCATAGTCTTCGGGTCTACGTGCATAGTCTGTAAATAATAATAAATATGCTGTTTTTGATATATAATGTGTTAAAATACTTAATGCTATTATAGGATTTCTTACTGCGTTTCTATTAAAGCCATGAAGAAACCCATCAGCGCTTGCGTATAAATGATAGTTTCTCAGCCGCCGAGTTGGATCTTCTAGGTCACGTGGTTGAAATGTGAAATGAGGTGAGCAAAACTCAATATTATCATCATCATATCTAATACAAAAGAAAGTAAAATGTATATCTCTACTAATAATAAACAGTATTTTGTATGTTCTGTGTTGAGGATAAACATTCCCAAAGCTGTCTTGGAATTCGCTGGAAGAATAAACAATATTTAAGTGACGTGGATTCATCCCCGCTATTGGGGGTATATTCCCCCCCAGCTCTCCCGCTAATCTCCGAACCCTTCTCGGAATACTTTCATTCCCAACCAGTATACCGTGACCGTCCAAGTTTATTCGTCGAGAGTAATTCGGGCCTCTGTTAAAAGTGGCGAAATGGTTTGTATGTTCATTTCTAACTACTGAACGCCATATTGTGTCAAACCATTGTGCACACGCTACAGCCGTTATACTCTCATTGGCAATTTCTGCCTGCGTACTTCGATTAACGCCATTCATGGCAGAAGCACTCACGATTGAATCAGTTCTAAAATTAGCATCAGTGCCTATGGGTCTGGCGTCGCGCGGGAGGGCTTGATGGTGATTGTAAGTAATTGCATACGCATTTTCTAGTATCCTTAAATTATTTTGAGGATTATTGTGTAGATCAAATGTAGTATCCTCATCTGGAGTTTGCGCACGCAAGTTTACATTCACCCGACGATCAGGTCTGCGAGGAGGTCCGCCAGCAGGTGGGCCACCTGCTGGCCCACCGCGCCACATGCCACCCTCCACTCTCGTTTTTTTACTTCTACTTCTCTTATCATCTGGTGATTTAATAGAACTTCTTTTTTTACTTCTACTTCTCTTATCATCTGGTGATTTAATAGATAAATAAGTACTTGATTCTATTAGACGTTTATTGGTTATTTCATCAATTTCATCAACCATAGCCTTAGTTAAAGTTTCTGAATATAAAAAGTCATTACTATTCATAGTAAAATTATATTTTTTATTTAATATATCATTTCCCATTTATAATAATTCTATTATTACTATATATTATATTTTACAGTTATATAAAGATAATAATATAAAAAATATATATAATGGTTCAAAATAATGAAAAATACTATATTAATATTAAAACAATACAAGCAACTATCTTTAAACAAGTAATAGATGCTTTAAAAGATATATTAATGGATGTAAATTTAGAAATAGATGAAACAGGAGTAAAAATAATTGCTATGGATAATACGCATGTCGTATTAATTCATTTGAAGTTAGAAGCGGATAAATTTGAAGAATATTATTGTGAAAAAAAAAGATATATTGGTGTTAATATGTTAAAATTACATATGTTAATTAAAACAATTGGTACAAATGATTTATTAAACTTATATATTGAAAAAGAAGATGAAAATAAATTAGGAATTAAAATAACAAATAATGAAAAAAATGTAGAAACAAATTATAAGTTATCAACAATAGATATTGATGTATTAGATGTTACTATTCCTCCTGCAAATTTTAGCACATCAATAACAATGCCTTCTTCCTATTTACAAAAAATAATAAGAGATATGCATAATATTTCTGATTATATTGAAATCAGAAATATAGAAAAATCATTAATATTAAAATGTAAAGGGGATTTCTGTAGTCAAGAAACAATATTAGGAAGTGAAAAATCACAAAATATAACAATTGAAAAAAATGACAATGATGAAAATATAGATGAAAATCAAGAAATAATACAAGGTATTTTTAGCTTAAAATATTTATTAATTTTTACAAAATGTACTAATTTATGCCCAACTGTAGAAATATACTTAAAAAATTCTTACCCAATTATACTTCGTTATAGTATTGCATCTTTGGGAGAAATTAAACTTTGTTTAGCACAGCAAGATGTTGATGTCAATTAATTTTTATTTACTAATACTTCAATATTTTTTTTTCTTAAGTTATGTTTTATTCTTTTATTTAAAACTTTATTAATAAATTCATCAAAAATAGTATAAATAAATGGAATAATAATATCATTTATAACTTCTTCGCCAAGAAAAGCGGAAGCAGTAAGAAGTAAACCACTATTAAATTGAATTTTATCATATTTATCATCTATATTGACAAAATTATTACTAATAATATCCTCATCATTTTCTAATTCTGGATCATCAGAAGGAATAAACTTTCTTGTATAATTAAGTGAAATGTAATCAGTATTTTCTTTATTAGGATATGCTTTAATATAATAAACAGTACATTGATCTGCTAATAGTTTTTTTACATAATTTGGTTTATCAATAAAACAAATAAATTTATAAATTAGTTTTTCAGAACTTTCATAAATAAGTGTTTTTTCTACCTTTAATTCAATAATAATATCCTTTATTTTTGGTATAATAGTATTATTAATATAATCATTAAAAGTTATAAATTGTTTTAAATATTCAATATCAAATTTTTTTACAATTAAATATTTATTACCATCATTATCAAGTTTTGTAATATTATCATTCTCATTAAAATCAAAAATTTTTGATGTAAATTTTGTAGAATTAAAATATTTTTTAACAGTTGTTAAATCTGTTTTTAGAAGCATTGGTGTTACATTATACATAATTAAATAGTAATAATATAATATTAAATAAAGATGTTTTTTTATATAAATTTAAATTTTGATTACTTTATTCTCTAAATTAATAATATTGCTCGTTGATTTTATTTTAAATTCCAATTGATAATCAAATGCGCAATTATGAAGTTTATAAAACAAGTGTTTATTACAATAATAATTATTGCATTTACATTTAGAAGTTAATTTATCTAATATTTTAAGTTTTTTATTACAAAAATTACAATATATTTTGTCGTTCATAATAATTGAAAACAAAAAAATAATCAATTTTTTATAATACTTTATCTAAATTTGTTTTAATAGAATTATATATATTTAATACATCAATTCCAGTGTATTTATAAATAATATCATGTTTTTTCAACATTATATATATTATTAAAATAATTATAATAAATGTATATAGTAATAACATAAAATCATTCAAATTCATTTTAAACTCTATATTAAGATACGAAAATATATTTAAAAAATGATTGTTAATAATTTATAATATACTTTAAAATGAATATTAACGAATTAATTACAGAAAATACAAATATAATTGAAATATATTTGAAAAATAATAACATTATTAATAATAAAATTAACATAACTTTAGAAAAAAACAAAATAGAAAAAATATTAAATAAATATAAGTTTAAACAAGAAGTTAGTTATTCACAATATAATAAAAAAAATTTATTCTTATTATATGATATGTCAAATGATAGTCAAATAGTTTTTGAAAAAAATTTAGAAAATTATAAAGAATTTAATAATTATATTATCTTTACTTATGATGAGAAAAAATTACCACCGTATTTATTTGGTTGTGATAATAATATAGATAATAATTCTAAATATAAGATAAAAGAATATAAAATTAATAATAGAATTTCAATTATTAATAAAATTGAAAATAATAATAATTCTATATTTATTAGTTATAAGCATGATAAACATGTTGATTTAGAAAAGAATGAAAATATAATAAATGATATTATTAAAAATATTATATAATTAATATTTAAGAAGATGTACTTAAAAGTTTTAATAATAGTAACAATTGTAATAATATTACTATTATCAATATATTATATTGAATATAATAAAACTTTTTTTATTAAAAATGATATAGAAGCATTTTTAATTAATTTAGATTATAGAACAGACAGATTAGAAAGATTTAAAAGAACTTATAATTTAAAAACTATAAAATGTTCACTTGTAAAAGCAGTTGATGCAAAAAAAATAGATATTGAAAAATTAAAAAAAAATAATTTAATAGGTGATTATGGATTAACTACATTAAAACAAACAAAAAGAACACATCATCATCAATTTAATACAATGGGTGCAATAGGTTGTTATATGAGTCATATAAAAACATGGCAAAAAATACTAAATAGTAATTGTAAATATGGTTTAATATTTGAAGATGATATAGAATTTAATAACAATATGACAGAAAATGTTATATGTAATTATATTTCAAAATTACCAAGTGATTGGGATATATTACTATTAAGTAAAAATAGAGTAACTATGTATAATGTGCACGATAATTTGTATAAAGTAAAAAAATTTATATGTCTTCATTCATA